>WLWD01006189.1_pt1 | contig 69272 bp, 56 predicted proteins | sample 6712731 | NCBI WGS metagenome assembly WLWD01 (sample SAMN12718690, study PRJNA576275) | sponge metagenome | isolation source: marine sponge | host: Mycale hentscheli | place: New Zealand: South Island, Marlborough, Capsize Point | collected 2014-11-01 | reverse complement strand
AGGCAACATTTACCATTTCAATCTTCTAATGTAATTGTTTGAGGTACTTATTGTAGCTACCTGTTGCATCCTTCAAGTGTCCAAGAGTGCCATTGGCGAGGGCTGTCCAGAAATGCCGTAAATTGTCCATCCCATCCCACGGTCCCATGGGATCGTGGGACATTCCATGGGATGTCCACCTGTCCCTCTCACTGACACATGAATATCTTATTGTCCATCCCATCCCACGGTCCCATGGGTCTGTGAAATAGATTGCGTGTAACATTTTGAACTGATAGTGAGTTTTTATTTTTATTAATATTTATATCATTAACATACTTGTAACCTTGTCAGCAAGTACCCTTTCTTGCGTATTAAACCTAGCATGACACCTCATTCGCTTTGCTCAGTCGGCTTGTCAAAGTGTGTCGGCGGCGCTCCGCTAATCTAACGCTAATCGCGCCACGCACTTCGCGCGTGCGCTCTAGCTTGACTCTAAGTGTTCATTGTGACAATACTTTCATGGGATCGTGGAATGGAAAGAACAGTGGGAGTATCTGTAAGAGGGACATGTGGACATCCCATGGAATGTCCCACTGTTCCATGGGACCGTGGGATATGATGGACAATCCCACTGTCCCATGGGACCATGGGATGGGATGGACAGTGGGACACACACACGCATCTACGGACAGGTAGACATCCCGTGGAATGTCCCACTGTCCCATAGGACTGTGGGATGGGATGGACAATTTACGGCGTTTCTGGACATCTATGGAATTGTTTTTGTAGCGTGCTGCTATAGGCTGTTGGGACAGAGGAAGTTCTGAGATATAACTTATTGCTGAGTATCAGTTAATAAGAGAGAGCAGCCACACTCTGTTTTTCATATCAGCATGTGCTACTATTGGATCATGTGTGTTCGGATAATTGAAGTGTTTAGGTAATATCTCGCTGCTGTGCGGAATGATTTGATCGTCGCGGCTTAAACAATGCTTGTAATCATTAACTATCTAGCGCTAATACTGAAGTATAAGTGACATCGGGTAAGGGTCTTCATGTTTGTTCAGTAGCTTCTGAAGTCACAGAGTAACTAGAGCTCTAATTGGTTTCATTGAAGCAAATAATACTTTAATGAAAGTTTTCTGTAGCACTCAATTTGCACTGCCTCGCATATAGTGAAGTGTCTATTCCTAAACATTTGACTAAATTATTCTAAGTGTCGCACAACATATATCGCAGGAATAATTTATTCAACAATAACAATATTATTTTTTTTCTTATTTATTTCGTTTATTCTCAATCTCTCTTTTGCACATCTTTGTCTTTCTTCCCTTCTCACTCTCTGTCTCTCCCACTCAATTGTACAACTTATTTTTCAGACCACACCATCTCCATATAAGGTCATGATGAGAAGTTGGACTCGAGTCCAACATAAAATTGGGTTTCACGTGAACTACGGTGGTCTTGCCCTGGGTTTTGCTTGGCTGCCAATTCACCTCTAGAACTGATCCTTGGCTAGGCTTTCATTTCTAGGGTTAGTTGCCATGCTCAACATGACATTCACTTGATCGCTTTTGTAATATTGTACTACATTCATTTGAGCTGTTTGTATGTCCTAGACCTCCTGCTTTAGCCCTGAGTAAGAGCGGCGGTGCAGAAGAATACTATGATTTAACTTCTGTTTTTAATCCTGTTTATGGTTTGCTTAATTATTTCTACTTACTAATTCTGATGCTTGTAACCCGATCACTAGAACAACTTTGACAAAGGAGGATGTTGTTGTTTTTCAAGAGAATAGCACTGCATTGATGCAGCCTGAGGGAAATGTCCTGCTACCTTATTCTTGCCTGAGGGAGAATCCTCTTAATTTTTTCCTTTGCTTAGTCTACAAGTACTGTCACTTGTAGTTATCACTGCCCTTCCCCCGCCAGGCAGTCTGTCACTCCCTCGCCTTCCTTTTGTCAGGCGGCCCTTCCCTTTCTTGCTAAATTTCAGCTCGCAAGTGAGGCTGAGGTCACTGACCCACACCCTCTCTCTGTGTTGGCTCATGGCTTCTCAGCAGCCAGGGATAACTGGCTGCAGCTCTATTTAATTATAACAACATTGTGGGTCCATCTGAATTCATTCAAGTATACATATGTATAGAATAGTGTTAATTATGTCACATTAATTGTGTGACGGTGCTAAGTCCTTATCTTATAATTCTCATTTAAATTACATTACACCTAATTCAGGTTATAGCCAAACTTGGGAAAGGTCAAATCAACATTTTTGAAACTGCTGGAGGTTTCTCATTTCCATAAAATTGATGAAAATTTTGTGTCAAATGTCACCGTAATTTTTTTTTGGGGGGGGGGGGGGGGGGGAGAGAGGTAAATATCTCCCCAAAAAGACCTTTAAAACAATCCCGGCCTGATTACTTCAATATGGTGCAGGCTATATAAATTTTTTTATGTCCAACATGTGGTACCTGTTACCATGGGTATCAGTACAAGTCTTTGGTAGTTGCAAGTCAAAGTAAAGAGCCACTTCAAGGAACTCAACACTTTAATTTAATAATGGCACGGGCAACCTTGAACATTATTCTGCCACACACCCCTATTCATTCCATGTAATGTAATACGTTTTCTCAACATTTCAGTTATCTGAACCTCCCTCAGAACCATTGGGTTAGTAGACTTACTACTCACAATTTCAATTGAGTTTTCTATGGCTTCCCATGTTTCAACTAGCTGTTAAAACAGAGAAAACTGTATTATTACTGTATTTTAACCCTCAGCGTGCATGTGCAAGGAGGTTATAGTAGTCATCCTGTCTGTCTGTCTGTCACGCTCTGATTTTGGAGATCACTGACAATTAGCCATTGATTAGGAATGAACTTACTCAGAACAATGATTTAAGACCTTTTTATTGTCCTACTTTTTTTTTTGTTGTTGTTGTTTTTGTTTTTTGTTATTTCAAGCTGATTTTTGAGAAAACGCAAAGCTATCGGCTTCGCATAGATACCAGCTTTTGTGGGTAACGCCTCCCCCCCCCCCTTTTGTCATGTCATAATCACGTGAACTAATAATTTCTTGCAGGATGTGTTAGTTTTGCTTATGCTGAGAAGTTTACAGAGTGCTACTGGAAGGAGTTGCACGTTATAACTAGTTAGAGTCCCTTACATGTTCAGTTTATCTTATGAAGACATCATTGCATCTTCCATTTTCATTGCACAGCTATATTGAATATTGATATTATAGCTAGTGTATGGTAGCGCTGAGGGTTCACACCTTTGGTGTTTTGTTTTATTTTATTTATATTTTATTTATTTCTATAGATTATTGTGCACTTAACCAATCAAGACATACTGTGAGCTGGGTCTATTTTTCTATTAAAGGAAGTATTCAATTTTGAGTGAATTGTTTTAGAGGAAAATGTTGAGCAGGTAAAAAATGTGAGCGTTGCAATGGAATTTTAATTACACTTTGTAGAACACAAGTTTCAAGATCTCAATTACTGGAACTAATTGCTTCAAATTGCTTGTTTGTATCGCAGTCAGGAATGTCAGGAATGTAGCATGTGATGACAATTTTATTACCAGGAACAGATTCCAGCTGATACACTTATGTAGAGTCTATTTCTAACTCTCATTTAATTAAATCCATAAAAATTAGGAGTAACAATAATAATAATATTATTTTTATTGTTGTTGTTGTTGCTGTTAAATATATAATAGTACCCAAATCTTAATTAAGTAATTGTTTACTGGTAGTACAAGTAGAGTATGTATTGAAAACTAGTTGCAGGGAAAGTGATAGTTGTTGCAAACACAAATAGTATAAGACACCTTCACTATATATACACCAGTAACCCACCTACACATTATATGCATGATACTGGACTGGTATATCCGCAGGTGGGTGTGGACACATTCCTGTGATCGGTGACATCGCATTCCAGTTCCAATCCAACCCAAACAAATGCTTGTGGCACTTGCCAAGCCATTACCAATGCCAACACTAGTTGCATGGTTGCATCAGTACTAATGTATTAATACCACTTCATGCATCATTTTACCTTAACCAACACTTTGGCAGACTTGTGCAGCTGGAGAAGACGGATGGCTTGCGGTGATTGGTGTGGCGGAGCTGGTGGGTGTAATGTGGATGCTAAGAACTAGTTTATGCATTCCTGGGTTGTATACATCATTTATCCCAGGAAACACAAGTCACACATGCTTGGTTCTCAGTGTCAACATTGCCATGTTTACTGTAGTGTGATTCATTACCTGTGCTTGTCATGTGATCTCATAATTTCAGTTCTTTTTTTTTTTTTTTTTTTTTTTTTTTTATATATATATATAATTATAATAATAGAAAGAAAAAAATTCAATTTTGGTCAATAAAATGCCCAGTTTTCTATACTCAGAAATATTCAGTTTCAAGTAGATAGTGTGTGAATGCTGGGTATTGTAAGTATAGCTAAATGGAAGAGTTATTGATGAGAAATCTGTGGGTGTGAAACTTGGCTTGTCCGCTCTGTGCGTTGCCAATGGCATGAGCTAGAATTTGTCGTCCCCAGCTTATTCGGAAATTGACGCGCATCCGTTTTACGAGCCTATAAAGGAGGTGAGCAACCGCAAGCACTTAATTTTCTAAGCTGCGGTTGACTAGTCCGGTAGCAAAAAGTAACGACTGCGTGGGAGATAAAGATGAACACGTTTCTTGGAGAACTGGGTATGTTAACTTCTTACGCGTACTGTAATTTTACAGACTAGAAACTGACTCGTATTTTGTTTTCTCCAGCAACTTTTAATGACATTCAGTATGCGAAGTACAGAGTAGCTTTCAAGCTGCGCAAACTCCAAAAGACATTTTTGTGTAAGTTCAATACAATTTTTTGTGGCTTACTAATAATAGTGTTCATTGCTTGCATATCAGAGCAAATAAAAGTCTTTCCTAGTTATTGTGTAATCCATCCAATGTTGGTTGACTGCCCATTCAGCAGCATATAATACAGTGAACTGTACAGAACTGACAGTAGTTATAATTCTATTTTTAGTGCACAATAAAGGTTAATTATCTGTAAAAAAAAAAAATTTCTAATGCTATAAATCCTTTGGCAATGAATGTGTTATTAGTTACTTAGAAATGGAGGGATAGTCATATTCTTTTAACTCTTATCTCCTGGATTAAGATTATTATAAAATTTTTACGCACTAATTGTGCAACAAATAATATACCAAGCTAATGTTTTTTGACACCACAAAATAATATTTGTTTAATGAGAATTTCAAAATTGAACAAGGTATAGGTATTGGTTGTTATGGTAACAGTCACTGAGCATGTGCATTATATGAATGAGTCTAGTTCCCATGTGTGCCCACCAGAGGACAATGGAAATGTTCTGTTTCAGTATCGCTCGCTTCCTAATAGTCTCTGTTGAAACATCGCCACAAGTTTTCAGTTGTCACTTGGCACAGAAGAAAAGGAAGACGTTCAACAACTGACAAATTATTTTGAAACTTATGAACATGACAGGTGTTTTGTAAAGGGAGTACTAGTTCATAAATACTATCAAAATATCAATATTATGAGTTGTAGCATTCCATGCATTTCACTTTTCAATGATATTATCACTGTGGTATTTTGTTTTGAAATAATTATATTGTTTGTTTGTTTGTAGTTGATGAGGTGGATATAAGTATTCTGCAAGAAGGTCTCCACTTGAGTAGTGTGGAGTCCCTCCCTCGCACCTCTGTCATCCCCACCTCCCAACTCGTCACTGCCATACAGGAGCTCTACTCCAGCCTGCGCCAGCACAAGCCCATGCTGGGCTCTGCCCAAATCCAGCAGGCCCGGGAACTATGCACCAATTGGCTGCAGATGAACTATCAGTGTGCAAGTGGCGGGAAAATCCAGGTGGGCTCCCTCAAGATCACACTATGCCTTCTGATGGGAGTCAAGGATACAGATAAGGCTCGACGTGAGTCACCTACGAGTTTGGCTGAGAAAAGAGGGAAGAGGAGAGGAGGGGAGGAAGGAAAGATGGAGGATGCATGGAGGAGAGTTGGGGGAGGGTGGGAAAGGAGGAGAGAGGGTGAAGGAGGGAATTGGATGGAAGGTGGAGGGAGGATTATGAAGAGAGGAAGAGAAATAGGAAGATGGAGTGGAGAGAGGACAGAGGAAGGTGCAGAAAAGAGAAGAGGAGGGAGGGAGATGGTAGGACTAGGGAGGAAATTTGAATTTATGATAATAGTGTCTGTTGAACTAATGGTATCTTTTCCACTCTTTGTTTGTGTAGATATCTTCAGTATTCTCGCCAACTTCAATGGTTCTGTTGAATATGCCGACTTGAGATATTTCTGCAATGTCTCTCAGCAAGTGAGATAAACAATTAGGAGGGAAATGTACATGGTTATTATTATTATGACTGGGCATGCTAAAACTTCAGCATGGCTGCCTCCTGATGCAAGGAGAATCCCCACACTTCACACGTGGTGATTGTTAATTATCGTAGAGGTTACTACAAGCCACTTGTTACAGGTGTTCACCTTACTGGAATGCTTACCTTACATTACAACCATGTGAAAGATTACATCTTTTATTCAAAATTCATCCATGTAGGACACGTTAGCTCCATCAAGAGAAAATGTTACAAAAATAAAATACATAAACATAATAAAAATAATGAATAAATCACTTTCTCTCTGAGAGCACTCTTCTTTTGTTTAAAAATTTCACTACTCAATTTTCCCCCACAGCTCGTTGGTACACTGCAAGAAAACCTAATTGCCAATTGGGATGGGTCAGAGAGATTCTGGCGGGAATGCCTTCGGAGTGTCCGATCAGCTGACGATATAGAAGACGAGGACGAGAGTGGCGGAATTAAGCGTCAGTGGCTCTCTCAGTTTGAGTTCATCAAAGCGTTCACCATGCAGCCTGGCCCTCACTTCCTCTCCTGGTGGAACCTGTTCCATCGCGTCAAGAACCTGGGCAGGGGTAAGTGTTAGTTTTTTTGACAGGTTGTAGACATCTTGTTGATCAAGATTTGTGTTTGTTGTAGTTATTCACCACGTCAGGTGCTCTGCTTGTACAAGAAAGCCGATGGTATCCTTCAGGTCAGTCAGTGTTGATGTTTGGACTTGGCACTTGGCATTGTTCCTGGATTTGTCATTAATAACTTCAATTTGCACTAACTCTGCTCATAGAAAGATTTTTCACTGGTGCAAAAAAAAAGCACAAATTACAAATTGAAGAAATGAATTTAGGTCGTTAAACCTAGTTAAATTAGATAACAATTTAATTAATGATAAACGAGGATGTAATTTGTTTCTGAATTCTAGAACAAGTAATGTCTACCAAAATTCACCACGAAAGTCGAGTTTAAATCTCCCATTACAAGTGACTTTGTGATACGTATATTTGCTTGAATTTTTTTTGTTTTTGTTTGTTTTTGTTATTTTTTACTTCAATTCACTTCAATCATTTTCTCCATTCTGCGCAGGTACCAGTGTACTGAGTGCCGCAACTTCAACCTCTGCCAGGTAACTATCCCATTATAATCGCTCACTGATTTGATGGTAATTAGGTCAGCTATTAATATTCTGATTTCTGATCGCTTGTTTGAGCTAAATTAAAAAAACAACCCTAGCTAAAAAGCTGACCTGTATAATATCAAAAAGGTTTATGAAATGATGATGTGATTAAAATTCCTTGCTGGTACCAGTGGAGGTCATGGGTTTGAGATCTCTTACTCCATTTTCTAACATTTCCTACTCATGGATGTCATTAACCAGAGTGTGCCTAAAACATAGCTAGCACCAACAAAAAGAGTCAGTCAACAAGTGGGGACTGGTGGCTTAATAGGAGAGTTTGTTGTGCCATCATCCACCAATGAAATGAAGCCATTCCCCTCCAAAAAGATGCAACTGACAGTGTTTGCATGATCTGGCTATTTTGTCTGCTAGTACATTAGAGATGTAATGTTTGCTAATTCCTGGGGCTATTAACTGGTTTGAGTTGAGTCTGTTTCACCACGACTGTCATGACAGTGTCAAGTCAAATCAAGTCTAATCTCACCGGCGCTCAGCCTCACTCCCCTCCATTTTGTCCATGTTTGTACTAGATGTGCTTCCTGAAGGGGCGGCTGGCTGGATCCCATGCCGACAACCACCGCGTCATGGAGGTGACCACACCCACCAAGTCCCAGAAGTCTTGGAAGCACAGGCTAATGGGAGCCGGAGGTTGCGAGGGTCAGGTCTGGGACGAACCCAAGAGTCCATTCGTATTCGATCCTTGCAATTCGATATTAAGGTAAGCAGCACTCGGGTATGTTTCTTAGAACATGGCTTCAACGATGTGTCTTTCTGTAGTTTTGGAAGTTCTGGAGACCATACTGATGCTTCTATGAATGCCATTTCTGACATGTAAGTGAGAAAGTGTTGAAATTGGCAATATTATTGGCATTGATGCTAAGCATTGTTTCCTGGAGCAACCCTTTGGCCATAATGAAGCACATTCCCATAGTTACACGTGTCCCACTGACAGCAAGCAGAGGAATGCGTCCGTTACACCCGATGGGAAAACATTAGTTTATTCAATGCTGGATTTCACACTAGGATAGAATGAGCTCTGGGGCTGTGCACTTGCAGTGGGAGGGGCTGATAGTGGGTGGAGTAGTTGTAGTGGGAGGGGCTGATAGTGGGTGGAGTAGTTGTAGAGGTTCTATGTTCACTGACACATTCCTGAGACGGTTATGTTGAACTGGTTGTTAGCCAATAGATCAAATTTCTTTGTAGGCATTTGGAATCATGACAAAACCAAATAGTGAAGCAGAAATAAACAGAGGAGCATGTGTATGTGTGTGTGTGTGTGTGTGCGTGTGTGTGTGTTTGTGCATATGTGTGTGTGTGTGTGTGTGCGTGTGTGTGTGTGTGTGCATGCATGCGCATGTGTGTGCATGTGTGTGTGTGCACGTGCATGTGTGCATGTATGTGTGTGCATGCGTGTGTGCATGTGCATGTGTGTGTGTGTGTGCATGTGTGTGTGTGAAATAATATGGAGTGTGTTGTGAATGTGTTCCTGGCCTTCTGCTCTGATATGATTTAGTTAGTAGCCCACTTGTTATGTCCCTTATAATCCTCCATGCTTTCTTCTTCTCCATTTTAGGTTAGCAGTTTCCCAGCAGCAGAAGTCTACAATGAGGTAAGTGAAGTCTAGTCTACTCCTCCTGCTACCTGAGGTTCGGCTCCTCAATGAATGCTATTACACAAACAATTTCAACATTTGTTTAGAAATAACTGGCTCCCTTATTCCCATGGTGATACATGCCCCACGACTGGGAGCTCAGGAATGCAAACAGTTTTGCTGCTCACTAAATCATTAAACCTCTAGCGGACCTAATGACAAGCTCCACTTGCACTTTAGATGGGACGGAATTTGCTGGCAAATTGGTGGCAAAATAGTTCAGTTGATGTTCTCGTACTCGTTCTCTGTATTTGTGTTGTTGTCATGCATCAAACACTCGAAAGGCTGTCCCTTTCAAGTTGCCTGCCTATTGTCCGGTGCTTTAATCTAGTTCCAGTATTTGTAGTGTTTGTTGTCAGTTGATCTATTGATGCCCTTGAGGTGTGTTCCGTGCAGAGATGAGCTGAATAATGCTGGCCATCTCCGTGACACCACATTGCTGTGGGAGAGTCGATGCATTGCCATGGATACTCCCAATTGTCTCTTTGCTGGGGATTTTGTGATCAGTCAAAAATGGGATTGTTTGTTTTTACCTGATAATACCTATGAAATAAGGAGAGAGTGATAAACATGGCCGGTGTAACATGTGTTAGAGGTTGGCGTACCAGCTCGCATTTCACACACAATATGGCACAGTTACCACCCTCAAGCAATTCTCCAGTTATTCAAGTTTACATTGTGAAGCCTTGTTTACTCTGTTCAGATATTGAATAACATCCAACCCCCCATCATTGCTGTTATATTTTCAGGTTTCTGTAGTTATTTGTTTATATTAGTTCATTACTTGTTGTTTTGTTATTAGCCGTCATTCCCACAAGCCTACCATGATCAGGATAGGCTCCCAACCTCTCATAAAGAACAACGTGATGATTTCGTCGCCGCAGCAACAGACCACGCCTACCCCCTCCCACCACCACCTACTCAAGCAGGGAAGCCTCAGCACCAACAGTTCCGGCTCCCCAGACTCCTTGTCCAGGTTTGGGGCTAAATTCAACTACGAGGGAAACGATGTCACTTATGCTAGAATGACAAGTGACCCGTCCATGGCGGCACTGATTGGTTGTCCGAAGACGACACGATCTCAATCTATGGTGCCATATGTGGAAGATGACCTCCCTGTTATTAACAAGTGAGTAATAAACAACAACAAACAAAAGCAAAACAACTATATCAACAATTAATAGTACATTTAAAGAACAAAAAACAATTATTATCTAGAGCAGATTAAGGGAACTGGTAGTGCTGGTCAGTCACCGAGGAGGGGGGAAGAAAGAGGGTGTGGGCGAGGGGAGAAGCCGAGAGGCAGGGTTAGGGGGGGGGGGAGGGGGGGGAGGAGGAGGAGGGGGGGAGCGAGGGAGAGGGGGTAGGGTGGGGGGGGAGGGGGGGGAGGGGTGGAGGGGGGGGGCATTTCCTGGGGGGGGGAGGGGAGGGTCGGGGGTGGAGGCCCTTGCCGGGTGGGGAGGGGGAATGAGTGGGGGAGTAGGAGGTTAGAGTGTGGGGAGGGGGAGGAGGGTAGGTGGGGGTGGAGTGTGGGGAGGGGGTGGGAGTGTGGGGAGGGGTAGGAGTGTAGGGTGGGGGTGGAGTGTGGGGAAGGGGGGTGGAGTGTGGGGAGCGGTAGGGAGTTGCTAGGGTGGGGTGGAGTGTGGGAGGGTAGGAGTGTAGGGTGGGGGTGGGGGAGGTGGGGAGGGGTAGGAGTGTGGGGAGGGGTAGGAGTGTGGGGTGGGGGTGGAGTGTGGGATGGATACTGATTCAGTTGCTGGAATATATTTCATAGCTAAGACACCTGTTGATCCACTCCTGTGTGATCGGTGATTTGTTGTAAATGGAGTCGCTTTTTATGTTGCTGAAAAATTCCATTGTGACTTACTTTGCCTCACATGCAGATCATGTGAGATCACTTAGATACTTCCTTTTTTTGACTTTTAATTAAGACAAACAAGATCAATACATGTATGATTTGAGACAGTCTGGGGTTTCACCATGATGTCATCGTTAATTATCATCAGTGTGTTATGACTTTCGTTTATCCTGCCGAAGCTTCTAGTGACACAAGATTAGCAGACAATTTAGCCAAACATCCTGATTCTATCGAGCAAGATAACCTGCCTTACCTTTGTAGTGTGTTTGAACTAGACCTTCTGAAGATCCGGTCTTTTCCGTGAATACTCTCAAGTGGGTGTTTGGACTGGTAATCTAGAGATAGCGATGGCCCTGGGGTTCCATGTCTTTCCATCTACAGCATTCTTACCAGAGGTTTCAATGCCTCGACATTTAATAAATCAGTAGAAATCTTATTATAGCCGACACGCCCGTGAAAACGATCTCATAAAAATTCTATTGGCTTCATCAAACAGTCAAGTATATGCCTCAAACTCAAGAGCAGAGACTGTTGTTCTTGTTGTTGTTGTTGTTGTTGTTGTTGTTTTGTGCATTCCTAACATTAGTGGCTAAATTTATAAGTCATGAATGGGAGTTGATTGAGCAATTCTTCCCTTCTACACTTTTTATTTGAAGTCTTCTTGTTTGTTTCCATTTTATTTGACTTGTTCTTCGTTTCCATTTTCCAGACGGTTGAGTATGGAAGTGGACATGATCCTCAATGACATTGCGTCTTCTACAAAAGAGATCTCTCTTTCTTCTCCTGCGGTGAAACCAACTCTGCCTAAAGTGAGACCTCACAGCCATTCTTGGAGAGGCTACTCTCTGCAACACCTGAAATTGGAGGAGAAGGCACTGGAGAAGGATGTGTCCACACTCAGTAATAAGAGGGGAGAACTTACGGAGGAGCTGGAGAGTCTCCTCACGCAGGTGTGTGTGTGTGTGTGTGTGAGTGTGTACATGTATGGGAGTGTGTGTGTGAGTGTGTGTGTGTTAGTTAGCGTCTATGGTGGATGCCTTAAATATGTCTCAGTTGACACAAAATTGCATCTTAGTCTGTATTTTATTATTTAATTAAATTAAGTGGTATAATCCAACACAGACACCATGACGATGCCATAAACTGTGATTTGACTTGCTACGCGTATGGAGTCTTGTATAAAGTATCCACATTGAGAGCAAGTCAAAGAGCACAAAAGATCCTATGTAACTAGCAGTCACTACAAATGTTTTAATATGTATATTCTTCTGCACAACTTACCTGTGGTTTAAATATGCTGTTGATAAAACTTGTGAAAGAATGTGTGGATTTGGCCACAGCTTTATCAGCCACTGATAGTAATAATTTAAGTAACACAACCCTGACAGTCTATTAGTGCATTTATACACGTCCAACTGACATGAGAAGACACTGTGTTATGGTTTGCTCTAGCAGATGACCTTACCGTCTTCTTTCTTTACCCTCCAGGTCCAGAATCTCCACACGTGCTCCACAAGTCTCAGCAATGGCATCAGAATGGCTTCAAATACCGGGCCATCCCCATTGGTTGGCCCCACCCATTCTCGCAGCAACTCCCTCCCAGCTGAAGCCTATTTATGGAGCTTGAGCATCCTCCTGCCATTCCCTCCCGCATTCCCTCCTCCCCACTCCCTCCTCCCCCAAAGCCCTCCCGTCCCCCCATTCCCCTCCCTCCATCCCCCCCATCCCTCCTCCCCCTTCCTCCTCCCCCCCCTCCCCCATTCACTCCTCCCCTGTCACTCCCCCCACTCCCTCCTCCCCCATTTCCCTCCTCCCCTTCCTCTCCCCCCCATCCTCCCCCATTCCCCTCCCGCCCCTTCCCTCCCCCCTCCCCCTCCCCCATTCCCCCCTCCCTCCTCCCCCATTCACTCCTCCCCCATTCACTCCTCCCCCATTCACTCCTCCCCCACTCCCTCCTCTCCCAGACTCTCTCCCATCCCAGCTCAAACGTTTGTAAACAACCATGGGAATTCCCCCCTCATCCACAGAAAGATCGGTCCCGCCTACCAATTGGCACCCATAGAGGTGACCCAATCACTGGAATCAGTCAACTTTGGCCCGGTTCGCCCTGCCCACCACCTGGGTCCCAGGGTGCTGTATACCACGGAGCAGATCCACGAGAAGCAGGTGGGAAAAGAAGAGACCAGTCATCCACTCTCTGTTAATTACCACTGCCAACCTCGCCAATTCATGGTCACTGAAGTCTAATTATTGCCACCCATCAAAATCACTACTACGAATAAGTACATTAATTTTTGGCTACTACTACTACTACTACTACTACTACATCAGATTCAGCTAATACACTCGTGTGTGTGCACTTTTATTGGAACAACCTGCATCTGTATTGATGGCATGCATATTGTCATTTGTTTACCACTCCCATTGTTTGTGTTTGTGGGCATTTCATTCCGTTATTTTCAAACATCATCAGTTGGTCTATGAATTGTTCTGTTTCATCAAGAGAATTATTATTACTTTACGTATGAAGTTTGTCATAACCTGAAGGACATGACAACAATGTCTATCTACATAGTAACACTACTGCTTAGGATGAGAGGACATCTTGTGTCCCTAGAGATCAGCAAACCCCAACCCACCACCCATGCTTAAAAACTTCCATGAAAATCATCTCGACAATTTCACAAGAATATTCAATTTGATCTTGCCAGCCAAAGAAAATAAGTATTGACTAAAATCACAGCCACTGTTGCTTGTAACACTATACCAGGAAGTTGCGAGTCATTTGTAATGCACGTGCTACTAATTGTCGATGTCTATGTGGTACTTGCTGGGCTCTCTCTTCTTCACTTCCTCAAACACGTTGCTGGTCTGTGTAGCGAGGGTCGGGTCATTGCCTTCGTGCTTCTTCTTCAAACTGAACATCAGACAGTCAAGGAATACGAGACACTATTAGAATGTGTGAAAACAATAACTATTAGTAAAGTCACCATTGTTTCTATACTGGCAGTGCCCTTATTAAACTTAAAAGTTTTAATTAACAATATTGGCTGTTAGAATGAGAAAAATTGCTCTTGTAGCGGTCTTTCTTATCCTCCATGATAAATCACCTTCCCTCCTCAACCCATCAATTCCCTCCCAATGCAACTAGTCAGTCCTTCCTTCACACCCACAGCTCACTACCGGTATTATCAGAATTCTCAGAAACTCGTGTTTTGAGTTCTTTTTATTAAATAACCCCCAGCTAGCTAAAGGTTGACGTCACCATGTGTAGAGCAAACAGAAGCCTCAGCACCCATTCATGAGGATGCCTCACACAATGTCTGCTACATACAGCAGGCATTAGCTCACAAAGCCATGCACATCACTCACACTAACAACAAACAAACAAACAGAAACACACAAACACAAGAAGTTCAACAACACAACACAAAGCCAGCTAACAAGTGCATAGCTATTAATCTACAAAACCCACCTCCGTCAGCACCAGGGTTTATAGCATTTGCTTCTAGAGCTCCTACTCTGAATATTCATGGTCTGCCACACTCTGTTTGAATTTTATTGACATTTGGCTAATGTGCTAAATTCCTCAGTTATTGTTTAGACTGTGGAGACGGCTGGTATGGTATAGCTTGAGGTTGCGTAATTTCTGGTATTTTTGTCAATCAACTCTGGGAGGAACTTTCAGCTAGAGTGTGGGACATACTGAGGCAGACTGCTACAAGTACAAATACCCCATTGTTGCATAACACTGGGTAAAGGATCACACTGAGCGTTTAAATTATAGAAGGCAATGGGTGAATGTAGGGTATAGGATAACTTAAAGGATACTAGCTCTCTCGTCGGTTCTGCATAATCCTCTGCAGTCTGTAGGTTTGTTTTCTTTCCTCCTCTGGATCTAGAATCCAATAATCCAATAGCAGTCTCTCATACCAGGTCTAAACATAAACAACATCCAGCCAGTCAACAGGAAATACAAGACACCTCACCCACCCACCCACCCACTGTACTATTGATTTACTGTTTTATTTCCAGTCCTCTTAACTCACCCATCTATCTTTAACTGGCTCTTTCGTCTCTTCCTCAGGAGAACCTCCAAAGTTGGCGTGGGGGTTGTGGATTAAACTCTTGTCTCCCCATGGGTATGACTGAAAAAAGAAAGAAAGGAAGAAAGGAAGAAGGGGAAAAAAAAAAAAAGAAAAAAAAAAAAAGAAAAAAAGAAAAAGAAAAAAAAAAGCACACATACATAATACACACACACATTCAGAATTTCACACCTAGTGAGTATGCAATACTCAAAACCATAACACCCATTAACTCCTCATTAAAACACAGGAGACTCACTATCTCTCCCTCCATAATCATAACATTCTTAGCCCCACCCTGCCTAAAGTGACTTGCTTCAATACTGATGATATCCCTTACCAGATATCATGTGCACATTACCTTGTTTCGTATTCTCAAGTGACTGTATGGAACATAGTCCTCTTCAGAATGCTCTTCACCATGACTACCTAACAACAACAACAACAACAACAACAACAGATGAGGAATGAAAGTTTTGTAGTGATATCTATCACATCACGGTCAGCCATGGTAGTAAATTATTTACAGTCACTTAACATACTACACTACTGAAACACGGATATTAGTATGTGGATTATCCCCCCCCACCCCACCCCCCCCACCCCACCTCTTCAATTTCTGGTTAGAATTCCTTATCCATTACTACGAATATCCATTCAAGACTCTTTGTATATCTAATTCTTTAATTGGCCATCAAGTGAAGCGAGTGAGACATTATCTGGGGTAACACAGTTAAAAAAATCGGGGATATTTGTTATCGAGCGAGCGAGATACTATTAGGGGTGGTTAATGCAAAATCGGGTATATGTTATATGTATATATAACACGCGTGCAGGGAACTTTTTTCTCCTAAAAACTCGGCTTTTAAACTTAAGCTCCGAAGTACGGCGAAAACCCTTGTTTTTCAAGACACAAAAAGTTGATTCGACCGGTTACTATGGCATTGAAGACCCTTTTCCAAATGTAATTTCGAAACTTCGCCGTTTTAGGGGGGATACGGAGTGCCGCTTGTTTGTTGTCAAGAGCCATTGGTAGTCAGAGCGGCTAAATATTAAAACCAAGGGAGCCACCATTACTTGGGAGAAGCTGAGGTAAGTACATAGTTCCATATTTGTTAGCTAAAATTACAAAAATAACTCTGGCTATGTTATTTTTTTAGTAGAGCTGCAAGCTTGTTCACCAGTTACTGGCAAATTGAGGTAGTCAGAATGGCCACAATTGGATACTACAGAAGTTACCACTGTCAGAATACCTTATAACAATGCTGAGGAAGCTACCATTACTAGAGGAAAACTGAGGTAAGTACTTAATTTCACATTTGTAAGTTAAAATTACAAAAATAACTCTGGCCTTTCTTTTGTATAGTTGAGAGCATGTTTTCAAGAGAGACTGGTAATTCAGATAGTCAGAATGGGTTCAATTTGATACTACAGAAGTTACTACTACTCAAGAAAATGAGGTAAGAAAGTAATTTTGTATTTGTTTGCTAAAATTAATTGTCTTTTGTTTTATAGCTGAGAGCTTGTTGTCAAGAATTACTGGTAATTCAGATAGTCAAAATAGCTTAAATTTGTAACTACAGAAGTTACCAATACTCAGGAAATTGAGGCAAGTAGTAATTCTATATTTGTTGGCTAAAATTACAAAAATAATGCTGGCCTGTTTATTTTGTAGCTGAGAGCTTGTTCAAGAATTACTGGTAATTGAGATAGTCAGAATTGCTCAAGTCTGATACTACAGAAGTTACCATTACTCAGGGAAGAGTGTAGTTTGGTATTCTGTGTTTGCCATTATACTGTTCTGCATGAATTAAGCTAAAATATAAATTATGTAGTAACAATACTGTAGTTTTAACTAGGCAGGCTCGCTCGCCATTTGTGCTTAAGCACACCACTAGTATATATGTATGTATGGATGGTACGTATGCCCCTTAAACGCGCGCGCGGGGAACTTTTTTTCTCCTAAAAACACGGCTTTTTAGGCTTGACCACAGTTTATTCTGAAACTACAGCATTAAGCAAGCCTTACTTTAAACTTAAGCTCTGAAGTATGAGAAAATTCCAGCGAAAACGCTTGCTTTTCAAGAAACAAAAGGTTGATTCGACCGGTTACTATGGCATTGAAGACCCTTTTCCAGACTTAATTTCAAAACTTTGCCGTTTTAGGGGGGATGCGGAGTGCCGATTGTTGGTTGTCAAGAGTCATTGGTAGTCAGAATGCCGTAGTATTAATGCTAAGGAAGCTACTACTACTCGAGGGAATGAGTAAGTACGTAATTCCATATTTGTTAGCTAAATACGCAAAATAACTCTGGCCTTTCTTTTTTGTAGCTAAGAGCTTGTTGTAGTGACTGGTAAATTCAAATAGTCAGAATGACTCAAATTTGGTACTACAAAAGTTACCACTGCTCAAGAAAATGAGGTAAGAAAGTAATTTTGTATTTGTGTGCTAAAATTGATGGTCTTTTGTTTTCGTAGCTGAGAGCTTGTTGTCAAGGTAATTTAGATAGTCAAAGTAATTTAAATTTGATACTACAGAAGTTATCAATACTCAGGAAATTGAGGTAAGTAGTAATTCCATATTTGTTGGCTAAAATTACAAATAATAACATTGGTTTATTTTTTTTATCGTAGCTGAGAGCTTGTTCAAGAGTTACTGGTAATTGAGATTATCAGAATGGCAGATGTTTGATACTACAAAAGTTACCATCAATCAGGTAAGAGAGTAATTTTGTATTTGTTTGCTGAAATAAAAGGTCATAACTGCTATTATAGTGTTTGCATGAACTAAGCTAAAACATAGTAACAATACTGTAGTTTGTTACCTAACTATCAGGTTCGCTCGCCATTTGTGCTCAAGCATATCACTAGTTGGCGAGCGAGCGAAGCGAGCGAGACAGTATTAGGGGTGGATAATGCAAAATCGGGTATATGTTATATATATATATGTATGTATGTATGGATGGTACGTATGCTCTTTAAACGCGCGCGCGGGGAACTTTTTTCTCCTAAAAACACGGCTATTTAGGCTTGATTAGAGTTTATTCTGAAACTACGGCATTAAGCAAACCTTACTTTATACTTAAGCTCCAAAGTATGAGAAAATTCCTGCTAAAACGCTTGTTTTCAAGACACAAAAAGTTGATTCGACAGGTTACTATGGCATTGAAGACCCTTTTCCAGACTTAATTTCAAAACTTCGCCGTTTTATGGGGGGATACGGAGTCCCTGTTGTTGGTTGTCAAGAGCCGTTGGTAGTCAGAATGCCGTAGTATTAATGCTATGGAAGCTACTACTTCTCGAGGGAAGCTGAGGTAAGTACGTAATTCCATATTTGATAGCTAAATATGTAACAATAGCTCTGGTCTTTCTTTTATGTAGCTAAGAGCTAGTCTACAGTGACTGGTATATTCAAATAGTCAGAATGGCTCAAATTTGGTACTACAAAAGTTACCACTGCTCAAGAAAATGAGGTAAGAAAGTAATTTTGTATTTGTGTGCTAAAATTGATTGTCTTTTGTTTTTGTAGCTGAGAGCTTGTTGTCAAGAATTCACGGTAATTCAGATAGTCAAAGTAACTTCAATTTGATACTACAGAAGCTATCAATACTCAGGAAATTGAGGTAAGTTATTTCCATATTTGTTGGCTAAATTACAAATGATAACACTGGTTTATTTATTTATTTTTAATCGTAGCTGAGAGCTTGTTCAAGAGTTACTGGTAAATGAGACTATCAGAATAGTGTTTGCATGAAGTAAGCTAAAAATAGTAACATTTTATGTTACCTAACTTTCAGGTTCGCTCGCCATTTGTGCTCAAGCACACCACTAGTTTATATATGTTTGGACATACGTATGTCATTTTTGTACTTTGACCCTGGCATTTTTGTGCTAGCTCGTTTGTTGACCCCATCCCAAACTTCACTATACAGAATCCTCTGGTTTATCGATCTTTACCCACACCATCCTAGAAATTGAATTGTTTACCGTTTTGCAAGTGCAGTTAAAATTTCCCATTTCTATTCAAGCTAGTGGCTGTGGTACTTTAATGTGCTATTTGTCATAGTTACAAAAGCCCTACACAACAGTATTGTTCTTACTTGAAAATCCATTGTCTACTAGACTAACCACGAAGGTAAGTCTTGTATTGGTATGTCCAGTGAACAAGTGTGTTAGAAGTTAAAATTAATCATATAACAATATTGTAGCTTTATGTAGCTTAACTAGGGAGGCTCGCTCGCCATTGGTGTGTGGTTGAGCATATCACTAGTACAATTGATGGAGAAGTATCATACACTGCACTTACCACTGCCAAAGAAATTCTTCCAGGTCAGATACAAGCACGTAGGAATGGCGATCAACACGGACTACAAGGAAGAGAAACACAACTGATGTCAGCAATCTCAATTTCATGCTGTGAAAGGACCTAGTAAATTCATCATCTGTTACATTCAGAACTGCTATTAAAAACAAAAACAAACAAGCAAACAATAGAGATTAAGCAACAGTACATAAGTTGACAAGTCACTAACTTAGCCAACAAATAGTGGTATCATATCATCACAAACAAACAGACCAGTTATTTTAAAGTTAATTATGCTAGTTACAGCGGGGTCCCTCCTCATCATGGATGGTCCAAAGGCCTCAAGCATGTAACACACACACACACATCTTAGCTAAATAGAAGGACACCAAACACGAGTCATAGTCACTCAATATAATAGGAAAGTAAGTTTTCCTAAACACCACCAGCTGAATGCTGGCCCCCAATTACATCATAATGCACAAGTAAATCTCCAATCCATTTAAACTATTATAAATAGGCACTTGTGTTCATATTTGTGTTCATATAGATTGTTTATATGACAACATAGTGGTCAAATATAAGAGACCAAAATAAGCATGCATGCAACACAAGAACTATCATGATGACGCCAAAATGACTTCCAAGTGCACATACTGTCATACACTAACAAACATACCACGCTTTTCCAAGTGGACACGGACTTAGCAGCATGAGCTTCCTCTGCCAACCTCTCCTCTGTGAATTTAGACAGCAGCCTCCTGTTCTGTGACCCTACACAGTTAATGAAGTCTTTAACCTTGACAACCCTTTACCACAAAAGCCATACAATGCGTTAACTACATCTATGATTTCATTTTATTTAAAGTAGAAGGATGCAAGCGTTTCTCATAAGATTGAGTTAGCAGCATTCACAAGCTCAAGTAATTCTATCAGAACATACTGGTAATCGTACAGTTCACAAAGGATGACACAGGCATACTTTTATGAAGTACAACCAATTCATTAGGGGTCCTCTTACTTGTCCAGCTCAGATTTCTAGCCAGACTCTGTACAAAGCTTCTCTTCAAGGACCACTATGTCCATTTAATCATTGAGATTGATGACATACTGATTTAATGTAAAAAACAACAACTGAAAATGATGACAATTTGCAGTGTCAAGGAAATAACTTCGCAGAGTTTTGCAGTTGTAATAATGTCTGGTTCATGACCTGCCACAACTGGGAAATTATAAATCTCCTTATCATCGTCTATTATAACACCCGACATATTAGCTAACGGGTTATGTTTATGTTCCACGATTTTGTTGAGCGATTGTATTACTTACAGGTCACAGAAATCCTCCTAAATGCGTTAAAACTTCTCAGCGCCATCACATATCGTGAATTCTAACGCCAAATAAAGTTCAATTCTTACTTGTCCTGTTTATGGGGTAAATGCAGAGAATTCTATTTAATGCACTTTCAACCACGCCCACCAACTGATGCTTGCACACTATCTTACTCGCGACAAACGCGACACCTCCTAGCTCCACGTCTGGCTATTAGGCTGAGCTTGAGCAGACCTGTTAGCCTCGGATCAGGGTAGCTAAATTACCCATAAACCAAGTTACCACCGCGCGTAACTTAAGTTGGCAAGCCTGTTTTTTGTTGTTTTTTTAAGAGACCATTAGGTCCAAGATTGCGTATACACCCAAGTTCACAAATGTGTAGCTTAACATTAAGTGTGCAATTTGATCGACACTTTCATTGTCTTATTATCTGCACACCAACAACCAGCCAACTTCCAATTAATGCGTTCCTGACCCAACCTATCGACCACACCCTTTTGATTTAACGCATGCCCAGAAAGTAAAAGTTTCTTGATTAGAGGTATCGGTGTGGTTGATTCCTTGTGTGCTGCGAAAGTGGCCACTTATTCGTTCTCCTGCAGCGTTCGTGGTGTCTGGTGGCTAGGTAAGTGGTCTTTAGTGCAGGCTGCTTGTTATATACTGCGACCGGGGTGGTCCTGGTGCTTCTTACGGCCAGATTCCCCCATGAATGAGTGTTGATCTTAAATTGTTTAATATGTCGATATGTCCTCCTGTAAGTGGACGTTGATGGAACATAAAACTAGTGGGAAAAGGATAATTAAGTTTTAAATTTTCCCTTACTGGTGGTGCATGTATTAGTTTGAGTAATATAGGATTGTTGTGTTATATTATAATACACTAATTCATTTAAGATTTGTTTGTAAACGACAAACTTCACGGTGGGTATGGCTTCCCATCAGATCACACTTTTATCACATGACCTGAAGTGGGTTTCCCACTTACGTGCTTGATGTATGGTCTTGTTTCTGTGTAAGCTGATGAAAGATTTGTTATAGACCATTTCCTAATACTCGAACAAGTATCAGAGTTTCTATGCAAGATTGCTGTTAAAGAAAGTATTACGGTAGAATAAAAACTCTTGATAACCTATCTAGATCCCTGTATAAGCATCCACACTGTGCTTGTGCACCAGGTGACTGGTAACTCTGCTTCCCAAGAAGAAGCTAGACTTTGCTGGTGCATCAAGGGACCTCTCAGCGTGCAGTCATTGATTTAAAAAAATATAATTTGAATAAGACTTTTTTATTTTTGAGTTCGGTCCACGTTGATGTTGTGCTGTGTTTATTGCCTTGTAATTCAGTTTTTTAAAGTCCCTCATAAATGTCTTCATTTTTACTTTCAGTTGTTATGACACTCCGTATAGAGCAGTAATTTGGTACAGCTTCCTTGCAGTAGTCGTGTGTGCCCTTTGTTCATTTCAATGGCCATTATTATTTAGCTTTTGTTGTGTGACCTCTGCTTTGTTTAGTTGTTGTTGTTTTTTTCCTCTTCTTCCAATAAATATTGGTCAATTAATTTCCACTTCTTTTTCTTTTCTTTTTTTCTTCTAAGAAAACAAAGTTTGGGAAATGCCATTGATAGAGGAGAGATAAATTTGGTTGTGTAAGTTAGCATTTGCTGACTCCTTCTCTTGTCCAGTTTACTGCTCAGAAAAACATTTATCAAATATTATATGTTCTACTTCTTACCCTCCTTGGGGGGTTATCAACTATATAGACAGCTAGGGACTTCTCCTTGGGGGTTTATCAACTATATAGACAGCTAGGGACTTCCATTGGTGCTGTGATTGGAGGAGCTTCTTGAACATTAAGCTTTTTTTTCTTTTTTAACTATTATTTGTGTTTATAATCTTTGCTTGTCTCTCTGTTTCATTTGGGTAGAGAGAAGGAGTTATTGGTTGGGGAGAGAGGGAGGGAATTTATGGATTAACAGAATGTTAGTTAAGGTTGCTGAGGTTGGTTTTATTTGAGATAATTCATAATTGGTTACAATTGTCTATGAATACAGTGGGTGGGGGTAAGTTTAGTTGCCAGCATTTAGAATGCATGCATGCAATAGCGCGTGTTTTATGAATTGCATTCGGGAGGTGCAGAATTTTAGACTTTGGCACTTTGTGGGGGGTTAGCTGAGCTAGTCTGGCCAATAGGCATAGAGCTGCATTTCTTGTTGTGATGATACTTACCACAATAGTGAGTTGGTATAGCGTACGGTTTAATTTGTCTAGCAGCTCTCTGTAAGGATCTCTGGGCTACCAGCATTAGATCAATTCCCATCCCAACCTGAATGTGGTAAGGGGTTATCAAGCCACCTATGGTCTTTTTTCACAAGTAGTTGTCGAAACCACAAAGTAACTGTCCTAAACAAGTGGACAAGTTACTAGGTTAGCACGGCCACTACTGCTTGCCCTTCTGTATGTTTATGTGGGAGGGGGGGTCCTAGCACTAACTCTTTACTTCATCTTCTTATGTTACATTTCTCGTTCTTCACCATTTGCATTGATGAAAGTTGACCTAAACATTTCTTTGCCACTTCTTGTTTGTGCATTAGCATTTCTTCCATTTTATTTATTTTCAAATATTTTAAACCAGTTTATACACTTATTGACTTTCTTTAATGTTGTTAAGTATCAATTTGTGACTTACAATCTTTTACCTTTGCTCGAGTGCGACTCTTGGCATAAATGGCGGCCTTCTTTTTACGAACTAGTGGAGGCCACACCTCCTTTGTGTGAAGTTGTTAACTCTCAACGCACATGTGCGAGAGAGTTATAGTACTCCGTTTATCTGTCAGATGACACTCCTATGACAGGCCATGAGCAAAACAGCTACCCAATCTAGCTTTTCTTATATAAGATAACATTTGCATTTAGCGTTTTCATTGTACCTGCTGATTCTTGATTTGTTATAGTAGAAGCACTGAGGATTCACACCTTTAGTGCTTCATTTCATTTGGAGTATACGTAGTTTTTATCTAGGATGAGTGTGATATTATATAGCTGAGCACGTGAGACGTGACAGAACTGAGCATGTGCAACAAGTGGCAGAACTGTGCGTGTATGAGATCATGGGACTCGGCCACCACTAACAGGAACATGTGTAGAACTGAGCGTGTGCACAACATAATGTAGCTGAGCGTGTGCACAGCATAATGTAGAACTGAGCGTGTGCATAACATGGTGTAGTTTGTTCCTAGCAGTGGAGGTTTGCTGAGTAGGTCAGTCATGTATAGAAGAACCTTAAAAACTTGCGTTACCGTTACCCTCAGGGAAAGATGGTGTGTGGTGGTTGGGGGGGTTATAATGATCATCTCTTATCCACCAGGGATGACTGAGGAAGAACTTTACAACACTCCTTGCTAGTGATCAAGTGAGATGCTTTCTGGTCAACATATGGGATTATCATTTTATTTTCCAATAAATATGTTTGATATTTTCACTAAATTGGGAGGAGCTGTAATACAGCCTTCAGTGTGTTTTTATTGCAGTGTGTTTCGTGTGAATACAACTCCTGCACCTTTTGTTCTCTGGCATAAGTCAGGATTATGAAGTAGTGATTACGCTATTACACTATATTTGTGGTCTCAATCCTATTTTATCTTTCTGTGTCTGTGTGTGTGTAGATTATGGACCGGTCTTCTCCACAGGATGTGACGATCATTGACAAAGATGAGAGTTCAGAACAATCGTACAATGTAGTGGATGGTTTTGTTATAGAAGACAGCAAGAGTCCCTTCCCTGTAAGTGTGTGTGTGTGTTAGTGTGTGTTGTGTTTCCAGTTTCTTTCCTATTAATATGGGTATATGTGTACATTGTGCAGCAGCAAAAGTTGCCCTCTTGTGTGTGTATGTGTGCATCAAGCGTTAAGGTTACTCCCATGTGGTAACATTAACCTTATACATTATTACATATGTGACTGATAGCTAAGTGTGCCCACATGTGTGAGAGGAGTGTACGCATGTATGTTAGTTTTCTCTGTTGTTGTGTGTAATATGAGGTAACATGTATTGTCTGTAACACCACACATGTGTTGTATAACACCACACATGTGTTTTCAAGTTCCTACTGTTAGTTTAGTATCTGTCCATGCACAAGGCAAACAAACCCTTTACCGAACAAAAACAAATGTGAACTTTTTATTTCTTGCTTTATTTACTTTTTTTTTAAATATGCTTGAATAAATATTGTTCATGTTTCCTGTCATGTTTTGTCTTGATCACGTGGTGCACAGCTATGTCTGCACTTGCTGAAAGTATGCAGTCGAATGAATGGCATTAAATGCCAGTTAAGATGGACAGACAGACAGACAGACAGACAAGCAGACAGACAGACAGGCAGGTAGGCAGACAGACAGGCAGGCAGACAGGCAGGCAGACAGACAGGCAGAGGCTGTGAATGACAGGAGAGCTACTGTAATTATTCTAGTAAATCAGTTCTAGTAGAGGATGCATCTACACGATGAGCAGCAAAATGTTTTCACCTCAGCCTTCAGTTTTTTAATTGTTTTTTTTTGTTTGTTTGTTGTTGTTTTTTGTTTGTTTTTTGTTATGTACTAATTAAAAAGAAATAATTTGCTATTTGATGGCACATTGTCAGTGAAGAGTGAGTGTCAGACTGACTCTAGTGAGTGGGTGGAGAGGAATGAGCTGTGGTGCACTGAGTTCCTGGGGCATATGTATCAGTAGTGGTTACTATAACAGGAACTCATGACTCTCCTGTACCAGTTGGAACCATGTACATGTGCAGATGAGCTGCTGTATCAGCAGAAATAAAAGATGCAGTTACCCCAGTTGTTGTTGTTGTTTGTGTGTGTGTGTGTGTGTGTACGTGTGTGCCACACCCACTTACTCTCTAGGTTTGCTTCTACACTTTTGAAAGTTAGTAAAATCTAATTCTTCTAAATAGACAACGTGATTTTTTTATGTGTATGCATTACTGTTACATGTACTTCCTATTAGTGGCAGCTATGCATTAATATGGTTTATGCTCAGTTGGAATGTGTTTATTGCAATTGAAACTTTTCATTACTGTTTATTTAAGTATGCTCTCTTGAGCTCATTAAATGCCACCAGCTGCCTACCTGGGCTAGATGGAAGCTTGAAGTGCTGATGATACTTACCATGTTTATTTGCCAATTTTGCTTGTGACACCCTTACCAAATATTGTTATTCCTTGCCTGTTGCAATAGCTGCTTCATTCTGCCTCTGCAGTTCCCTTGAGGTATGTCGTGCCACCAGCCACCTCTCAAGCTTAATCTAATTACAGTGGGCATAATAAGAGGCTGCGTTAAAGAGGGAAATTCCCTTCCCCCTTGAAGGCATAGGTCAGGACTAGTTAGTTGTATGGCAATGCCCAGTAATTATTCATCAACTATAACGAATGACTTAGTGGGAGTGGTTATGTGTTTGAATTCAGTTAGTTCCCACCACTGTGCTGTGGCCACCTGCTTTTTGGTGCACACCAATGTTTGGAGGGGGGAGGGGGGGGGTTGCTGCAAGGTAAGGTGTTGTCTAATGTATAAGCTGATAGTTTAGATGGTGGCAGTATATTGCTTTAAGACACACCCACTCAGAAGGTTAACTTTAATTCGTAAGCAGAAATGTATTGTGCATATCGCGTACCGATTTATTTTGCATTTCAATTTACAGCAGAATGGCCATCTGTCGTTTGTTCCTGAGGACTACGGGAAAGAGAGGGCTCAGATCACTCCGGTGTCATCTGCCCCGCCCACCAAGAGAACGCGGACCAGTGGCAACAGCAACAGCAGTACCACGCCCAATTCTGCAGTCTCCAATGACACCGCAGACAATGCAGAGGAGCCACTCCCAGTCGGACAGCTGAAGTGCGAGTTCTGCCACGTGGTGGGGAGGGCAGACACTTTTCTGCCGCCGTCGAGAAGATTTTGCAGTTTGACCTGCTGCAAGAGGTATAGCGCAGAGAAACGGTACTATCCTTATGGAAGGGACGAAGAGGGAATTGCAAAGTCTATCCAAGAAGGGCTCCTCAACCCTAAGTCCCGCTATTTGAGGCCTGGGGCCAATAAACAGGTGCGTTTTGAGGTAGAAAATTTTTTGTTTTGTATTTTGAGGTTGGTATTTGAGTTGTGGTGTGTTTAAGACAAATTAGGAAATGGTAAAGTGTAGCCATATTTAGGACCCATACATGGTAAGGTGTAGTCACTCTGAATATGTTGAGGGTAGATGCTAATAATATTATGCACACATACACAACAACAATAACAGCTTAAATTTATGTGCCTGCAGGCAAACTCTGTCAGAGATCAGAGGAGAAGGAAGATGGCATTTTACGGCAGTCAGGACAACTCATCACCTAAATCTGTAAGTCGATAACACTTTGTTAAAACATCAGGAGGTAGGTCCCTTGAGTTCTTTGGTTCCCAGGGGTTCTGTTCTTGGTGACCCTCGAGTTCCCCGGTATTCTGATTTTGGCCTCTTGAGTTCCCAGGTGTTCTGTTGTAGGTGATCGTTGGGTTCCCCGTAGTTCATTTAGTGCCTTTTGGATTTCCTAGGGTTGGTTTAGTAGTGCCCATTGGGTTTCCAGGTATTCTATTGTAGGTGACCCTTGGGTTCCCTAGGGTTGGTATAGTGCCCCTTGGGGTCCCAGGTATTCTGTTGTAGGTGACCCTTGGGTTCCCTAGGGTTGGTATTGTGACCCTTGGGTTCCCTAGGGTTGGTATAGTGCCCCTTGGGTTCCCAGGTATTCTGTTGTAGGTGACCCTTGAGTTCCCCGTGGTTTGCTTAGTGCCCCTTGGGTTCCCTAGGGTTGGTATAGTCCCCCTTGGGTTCCCAGGTATTCTGGTGTTGGCGACACTTGAGTTCCCTGGTATTTTGTTTTTGAGTATCTTGAGTTCCCAGGTATTCTGTAGAAGGCATCCCTTGAGTTCCCAGGTATTCTGTAGTAGGTATCCCTTGAGTTCCCAGGTATTCTGTAGTAGGTATCCCTTGAGTTCCCAGGTATTCTGTAGTAGGTATCCCTTGAGTTCCCAGGTATTCTGTAGTAGGTATCCCTTGAGTTCCCAGGTATTCTGTAGTAGGTATCCCTTGGGTTCCCAGATGTTCTGTAAAGTAGTTGTTTGTTTTATTATAGGTGAAGAAGAAGAAAGGAGTGGGTCGTCCTCCTAACAGTGCCACACCCACTCCCAGAAAGGACAAGTCAAATACTGGGTCTATTTCAGAACGTAAGCAGTTGCTCTGTTTTCTCGTACTCTCTTATCCAGTCACTTTCTTTTATGAACTATCTCGTGTGATGTATGGGTTACTAGTGGTTACTTAATGTTTTTATCAGTGTAATTGGTTTAATGAGCATGCGCGTGCCGGGGGTGGGTTGCTAGTGGCAAATTAGCACAGAAACTGTCTAAATTCACTCCTAAACTTAAATCAGCACTAAAAAACAAAAAAAAACAACAACATTCATTTGACAAAGAAGGGGGTTTAAAAAGTTAGATATAAAGAAACAACAGCTACAAAGTTTGGTAGCTGTAAAACTATTGAAATGGCTTGTTCAGTAAATAGATTATGTCACATCTTTTTGCTGGTGTACAGTGGAACCTCTGATAGTGAACTCTCTAACCAGCAAATTACCCTCTATTTATTTACTTTCCATTTGGTCCTCCTATAGAGAAAATTTGCTTATCATATTTTAAAATAAATCCACCTTTTATTTGTGAACTGAAACCCTGGGTCCCAAATTGTCCTCACTTCAGAGGTTCTACTGTAGCACTGAGGATACCATTAGTAAATAGTTGAAGGCTAACTCTGGTGGTGAGCTGATGTTTATTTTTGTTTTCCTTAGCCTACATGCATCCGATGGGTCTCCCTCTGCACACATGGTCCGTGGAGGATGTGAGTGACTTCCTCACTTTTCTCGGCTATGAAGCTTACTCAGACAAGTTTGCCGAGCACGAGATTGACGGGAAGGCACTCAGTTTGGTAAAGGATCATCACCTCCTTATGACCCTCAAGCTCAGGCTTGGGCCGACACTGAAGATTTGTGAGCACGTCAATGCCATCAGAATGATAGATGAAGATGCTGATGATGCATAGGGGCGTGGCCTCACAGAAATCAATTACCACCTCTTCAGCATTTTTTTTTTTTTTCAGCCACAAAAATAGTTCATACAAAAGCAATCATCATTATTTTTATTCTACAAGGACATCAAAAGCTGTGGACTAACTAGCTATAATTTTTTTCCCCTGCAAATTGCATTTTTTTCCCCTTCTCCCTTTCTATCTTCATACGCTACAACTGCGTAGGTATCGTAGAACTGGTATAAAATCATCAGAACCAGTCATACATAACACACATGAACATGTACCTACAGAAACTGGCATATATGCCTTACATCTCTTCTGGTCTCTGCACACACTAATTCTTGTAGGAGCTAACTTTTCATCTGTGTGAGTCAATCAATTTCTTTTCATATTCCCTTTTATGTCCAGTCATTTGCAACTATATATCGTGTATATTTGGAATTATTTCATTATTGAATAAACAAGACAATTGTGGTTGGTTTGAATGGTCTATTGAAAGTTCTATAGAATTGGTTAGATCAATACATTTTAGACATTAGCATTTACATTATACAGCTGCCACCACCACACAATGACAATCCTTTACCAAAAGGTTTACCCCTGTGCATTTTTTAGGCCTATGAAAAGTCTTCATCATCCTACAGTTATCAAAGAAAGGCGAGAAGGAAGTTTACATTTTTTGCCTTATATTACAGATGTCATGACTTCAGTTTTTACCGTTACTTGTCCCAGGGTGAGTCCAAAATTATGATGGGACATCCCATAGTCCCATGGGAAAATTGACGCTACAGTGTTACTGGACAACACTGTCACTCACAGTAACAAAATGTCAATAACTTATCCTCTGAATTACTTATTTGCTGCATCGCCACTAGCTAGGGAAGACATATAAGGCTCAAGAACACCATATATTTTGATCCTTTGTCATTTCTTGTCCAAAAAGTGGGCAATAATTTCCTATCCACCACAACAGATGAACATCTGCTAGCTTCACTCCGATCCATGCTCAAATCATGAGGTTAGTTGCTTTGGCTATTTGATTTCATGCACATTTACTGGAAAACCATCTGCCTAGTCGTACAATGCATGTACATAGTCAGCCCTACAAGGTGATTCCTGTCTACTCTACATGAGATAAAGATTGCGTTACAAGTTTAATCAAGCAAGAAAGACAACAGGTCTGCACAAGGACAAAGAGGAGTCACCATGTCTCCAATCCTCCATGGATGTTTACATTCAACAGTTTATTCAGAGTATTGTGTATGAACAGATTGTAGGACTCTTAAACAATGCTTAACAAAAAATATTCGAAGAATTTAAATTGTTTAATAAATATACAATTTACCCTATTTGCTGTTTGTGTCGCTGTACATAGCTTGGAGTTTTTGAAACAGCCTGTATACAAATGTGAGCAGCTATTTAGTTCCTATGGTGGTCAAAATGAGCAAGGTTTTCTTCGATGGTGGTCATCGGTTGCTGTGGGTTACCCGGCTGCGAGGAATGCGGAGGGGAAACTCTCCTAATTGCCACCATCGTGGTTGTTGGTGGTGTAGATGTACTGCGCCATGTTGTCTATGTATGATATGGGCGTGGCTTTCATGTGAGGATCGTGGATGAAAACCTCGCGAAATCCAGAACTCTTGGCAGGACTCCGGTGGACATAGACCCCACCCATTTCTTGGCGAGGGATGTCAGATAAGTGGACCTGACCGTTCTGAACAAGTGTGGGTATGTCGGAGGCAAGTCTTGAAGAGGCTGGAACGACCTGAGGCAAATGTGGGTCAGAAGAATTCATGTGTTGGGACAAGCTTCCTGACGAGGAATAAGCTGCATAGCTCATGGGCACAGCACCAGGTTGGGAGGAAAGGTTGTACACGTTGGAGAGGGGAGGAGCTTCCTGCTCCGAAGACGGGTTAGGGAGTGTTACCAGAGTGATCGGAACAGATGATGCAGGAGATGCTTCTCTTACTTGCATGGATGGGACGATGGTGATCTCGTCTGGGGTCTCGGCCGCTAGCGATGACTCCAGGAGCACTGATAGAGGCGGAGGAGGGGGGCTGCTCTCGGGGGGTGGCTTGGGGTTACCAAACTGGTCGTCTAGGTCCTTGTGGATCAGACGGCAGTGGTCAGCGAACCGTGTCAGGTCGTGGAAAACTTCGCCGCAGTGTTTGCACTTGTGAACCTTGTCTCGACGGTGGGCGTGGATGTGGGCACGTAGGTAGTCCCCTCGGGCGTATCGGCGACCGCAGATGTGGCAAGCAAACGGCTTCTCTCCCGTGTGGATACGCATGTGCCGGCGCAAGTGGGTGGCTCTGATGAACTTCCGCCCACACACTTCGCACGGGTACGGTCGATCCGGCTCTGGGGCGTTGCTGCTGACTCCATTATTACTGTCTTGTATTCTAGTGGCCACACCTCCTTGGTCTGGCTGCTGTCGGTGGTGGGGCGGGGCTTCCAGGACTGGCTCCTCCTCCTCGTTGAGATAGCCATTTTCCTGGAGCTGGGAGAGAGTGTGTCGAGAATATTGAGAGGATGGAGTCTGACCTTCTGGCGTTGCTACGGCAGCTAACAGGTGGAGGTTATGACCTGAAGACTACACACACACACACACACACATGAATAAATTACTTCTTGTGTCGTTTCAATAAAAATCCCATCCTCCTTTTTTATTTTTTTATTTCTTAGCTCATGCCTAAATAATGGAACGATATTCACAGTATTATTTATTTCGCAATAGAAAAACAAAAACAAAAATTTACGTTAAAGTTTCAGTTAAATTAGCTACATATTAACACCGTATGGTACACCATAACGTACCTACATATTGATTATACAATATAACTCCACCCACTCAATCAAGCTACAGTCTGGATTAGTCTCAAGTAACACAATAACTCGGCCTTCACACTATCCACCTAACAGCTAATATCATGCCAGTTTTTTCACCATCTGATCACAACACACGCACACACATCCATACACACGTGCACGCACACACACACACACACCACACACACACACACTCATCAACATGGAAGGAATAACAAGACTTTGACATGTCAGTACTTCCCTCTGATTGCACTTCCAGTAAAGAAAGCCGCAACAGTACAATGGGCTAATGAGATCACTGACACCTGACAGACACTTCACGTGAGTGAGGTCAGTCTGGATGAGGAACACAGCTTAAATACAGTATGCAAAATAAAGGAGGGGGAGTGGCAAGTCTAGTTGAGATCAGGTAATTTCAAACGAGTAAGCTAAAAATAATTATGGTAATTGAGTTAAAATAATCAAAATAGTAACTGTAACAGCAACAATAATCATAATCATAATAGTAATAATAACAATAATCATAATCATAATAGTAATAATAATCATCATCATCATAGTAATAGTAATAATAATATTGACAAGAGGTCACGTTATATTGACATCAAGGTAAGGGTTGACATAAATTAACACAGCAGAGGTAATAAAACATGTTTGATGTATGTCTGGAAATTCTTGGAAGTCATGCAAAACAAAAGGGCTTACAGGAACAGATTCAGAGCACAAGGACCGCAATAACAAAACCCAATTCACTAACATCCCCCCCCCCCTCCCCCAATCTTCAGCCAGTGAGTGCATGTTTCACACATGCATGGATGCATACGTCTACACATGCTTAGACATGCTCGTTGCTGTGTTGATTAGCAATGGTAGTCGAGTAAAGAAAGCGTCACTGCAACCACAGCACGCTCTCCTCACATAGAAACGTCGCCATAGCAATAACAACACTACCAACATAACGAGTTTGCCATAGCAATAACAATACTAATAACTGTGGTACACTACATCCCCTTATTTCCAGGGAAAAAAAAAAAAGCTACACAAATCACGTGGACTTTCACTATGGGATGGTGAAGTGGCCACTATGTGATATACAACACAGTGGTCCTAAGGAAGTCTACAACCAGTCAAGTGCTGATTATATTTTTGATAAGTGTATGAGGAGGAAAAAAAGAAAAGAAAAGAAAAAGTAAAAAAAAAAGAAAAAGAAAAAGAAAAAAGGATGGAAACAAGACAGACTTTCGTTAGATTTAAGTGATGTACAGTTCGTCCAGCTTAAAGAGTAGAAAGTTCTGTTTTTTGTTAATTGTTCTTTAAGTGTATACATGTGCAGTCAGATTGATGTCAGGAAGCTGAAAATTCACACACACAAATTAATATATATTGAAATTGATTATGTTTTTAAAAATTGTGGTTTGTGGTCACAACTGTGGTAATAGATAGAAGAAGTGACCCTATAAATGGAGGATATTTTTGACGTTTTTAAGCCAGAAAAAGAGTAAATTGAATTCGAGTGTCTAAAGATTTTGCAGACTGAATCTATGGCTCATTAATTTGATTTGTACCAAATTTTTATATTTTAATACTATTTTACTTATTTTTAATTTCATTTTTTATAAAAAAACTAAACTCCCCAAATGCTTTAAGCTGGTAATTTTGCAATTTTGAAGTAAGTGTCTTGGGAATTTAATATAAAATACCTAAATAGTTGTATTTTAATCCATATGAATTTGAAACCCCTATCTTGAAAATTAAGGGAAATAAAAATGTTTTTGTGAGAGTGTTAGTATTTTCGGTGTAAGTTGTGACGTTTGCAAAAGCTCTTATCTCAATGACGACGTATTTGTGATGTCAGAGTGTTGCACTTGCGCATTTGTGAACTAACCAGGGGATGTTGGACACGCTGGTAAAACGCGGGAGATGGAGGTTCTAGCTTATTGCCGTGCGGCTCAAGTTTAACTATGAGTTGTGACGTAGGGAGGACGAATTTGTGACGTCAAAAAAAATGGCGCTTAATGTATGGAATGTCTATGGAGATTAGTTTCGAGTGGATTGGGATCTAACAACACAAAAAAGGTATGGCTAAGCTTATTGTGATTGCAACTAGTTTAAGTTTTGAGAGCTGTACTTTCTACTCTTTAAGCTGGACGCACTGTACTTATACTCAGCATATGTGCTAATTAAACGTAGCCAAAACTATCCTAACAATTAATTTGGAGTACTTCATATTCTCATTTTTGTCCCACCCCAAACTAATGTATACATACATGCATGCACACATACATACATACACAGTGGAGTGATATGGGCATGTGTGAAGTCATTTATCAGATTATACAACTGACTACCTAACTGGGTGGCCATCAGTTGCTACGTAAGACTAATTAAAAACTACGGGGACTAATGAGATGTATATTTTAAAATCGTAATTAGACTTTGTAAATAGATAACACCAGAAAATAACAATAAATATTGGCGTCAGAAATAACAGAGCTAGATTAACAGCAGCACAGACTATAAAGGTCAGTTGGTACTTAGTAAGATGCAATCTTTAGATGCACGTGTACACAGACATACACACTCAATAAATAAATTAACTTCCTTCATAATCCTATACTACTATACTAGGCTCTCTGGCTTCATTGTTGTGTGTGAAGTGGTATACGTGATAGGAAGTGAGGGATCTACACTTTTGAAATGTATTCCCAATGCCAGCCCTTCAGTTGCATCAGCACACACCCCCATTTAATCCTTCCCCCTTACCTGTTGGTCAATATCAGACTGTGAGGTGAAGTCATTAGAGAAGCCATTAAAAGGTCCAGCCAAACTTAATCCTGGAGGCGGACTCTTCATAGAAGGTGTGAGGGGTGGGGTCTGGGATGGCTGCTGGCCAGCAGGTGGGTGGTGCTTCCGCCTGTGGCGATCCAAATGGGAGGCACGGTCAAACTCCTCCCCACACAGCAAGCACTTTTGCATCTTCACTTCCACATGCAGTACTGCGTGGCGATTCAGATGGTCCGCGCGGTTGAACCTCTTGCCGCAGATCTGGCACAAGAACTTCTTGTTCTCCGGGTCAGGGTGTATGAGGATGTGCCGCTGGAATTGGTGCTGGTGGTGAAACTTCTGTCCGCAGATCTGGCAAGTGATGGTAATGTCCTTGCTGTCTCCTCCCCTTCCACTTAATATCACATTCCCGACCATCTCAATGGACTTGGCCTGATTGGACTGGCGCTGGATGAACGCCAGACGCTTACGGTTCATCGGGTATCGACGCAAAAGCCTCCACACAAACGTGCCTTTGGGGACTTCATAAGCCAGTTTCAGCATGTTGTGGTCTTTCTTAGCGTCTATGGGAGCTTCCAGGAGAAACAGGTTCTCCGCTTTAGAGAAATCGATATCAGCTTCAGAGAGAGCACCATTATGAGCAAGGTTATCCGTGGTTTCGTCCTCCTTGCCATTTTCTGATATGACCGACTGCTTCTGGTCGTTGTAGTGGGTGGAGATTACTAACGCAGGAGCCGGGATGTCTGAAGAAAGCAACGGTGGCTCCGCGATGAGTTTGAGTGGAATGGAGAGACCACTGAAAACATTCCTCTTCACCTCCTGTAGCTTCAGATCCTGTGACTCTATGATCTCTTCAATATCTAGTATTACAACGCAAAATACAACAGAGAATGAAGAATTTCAAGTAAATTATCCGAATACATGTCTAATGAGTAAAAAAGTAAACACAAGAATCAACATCCCTCCCTCTAGGTAGGCAATGATTCGTTTTGATATGAATATACCATACAAGAACTAGCAGAGTGAAAGTGTTTGGTTTTGTAAACTAGCAATTATAGAAGCTATTGCTTCAGATCTGGTAAACTTGATCTCTGGCTGCTCAGGAATGTATAAACCTATGACAGGGTTTCGATTATGTTTTGTATTCCTAACGGACATAAATGCACAAACAAATCTTCCATCGAACTTCCAAGAGGGTCACTTTATTGGCTGGTCAGCTTAGAGTCTAGCAGTCAGTACCATCTATTACAGAGTGAAAATTTCTTTATTATTTATTTCTGTCAGACTAAGCCGGCAATGAGAAGTGAACTATTTCGTGTTTGTCAAGTACATGACAGTGGCCCTAGAAACTACTTCTCAGTAAGCCTCATCGGTTACCAAAAACAATTGCAATAATAAAAAACAACCAATTATTTTAAACTTGTTTATTTCAGTATCCAAAGTGTATCTAATTAAAAGACATTGCACCTGTTGAGGTGCTAACTTCAACTGAACCGTATTAATAACCACTACGTGGGAGAGGGATCTACCAGGTGTTAATCATATGGCTACACTTGAAAGAAGATTGACGGAACAGATTAACTCTACACGGGCACCCAACCAAGGTTAGCACAATTAATTTACTACTTCAAAAACAGTCGCAGATACGAAAATGAATCTACAGTAAAAGAGAAGCCCGAAACAGAAGCCATTTAAAGTGTCTTATTTACCTCGACCCACCATGAATACAAGTTGGGGCTGGCGATGTGGAATATACCATGGCCACACGTGCATCCACTAATTAACTATTGGGTAGCCGTACCTACCGGCAAACTAGCTGATACTCGGTCGGATAAACAATAGAAATGAACATATCTAACTTCCTCATCCACACTTGCCAAAGAACACTCTGAACACAGAGGGCAAAGGGGAGGAACCTAGCCAAGGTGCCTGGGCTAATTGGTTCCCTGGTGCTAAGCCAATCCATCTCTGGAAAACTATTCTGCATGGGCTACTGGCATCAGAGAGTCTTTGATGTAGACAGGCGCCTCCTGATACCCAACCACCCTATACCAGCTGTAGGAATGCAATTAGGTAATTACAAGGGATGTGTGGTCAACACAACCCATAATGAGGGGTGGATTATTACTGTTCAGTGGAAAGGTGAAAAAAAAAAAAAAAAAGGAACTTACTTGGTTTTTCTTGGTCACCTTCCAAGGCTTGTGCAAGTCTTTCTGGGCCATTAGACCTGCTGAAGAGTCCAAGTAGCCTTCTAGGCATATTATCACTGTAGAGAGCTTTCTTGTTAACTCCTGCACTACCTTGTATTGAACCACTTCTTTAGCTTGTCCTTCCAGCTGCAAGTCTAGGGAATAGGCAACGCTAGTTCCCGCCGCTACAGAAAGAGCGCCTAACACTAAAAAAATCTCGCTCGGTCGCAAGGTTTGACACCAACGGTAAGAGAGCGAAGTCAGCAACAATATCCAATAATAAAACTATTCTCCAGTCTTTTATAACTCCACCGCCCTCCCCTAAGTCTTTATTAAATGGCTGCGGAGTCCCCTGAACCGAAGGTGAAGTGCGCCGTTAGTCAGCTGACGAATGGGGATATTCCGCGGAGCTCCTGCTCTGCTGCCCAGCGAAGTGGCGGGTGATGTCAACTCCAAAGTCTTGTAAATGTGCAGGGTCCCTCTCTCTGGGCAAATATCAGGTTCATTAGTCCCCTATATACTATGTACACGGAAGTACAGGCCGGTAAAAATTAGTTCATTAATTGGATGCGCATGCACAACCGTCAGCAATACGTAATGTGACGTAATTAAGCGCGCGTGAAATTCATTGTCATTTTGAATTATTTCAGCAATAATGATCATAAAATGAGGCATGTGAAAATATAAATTGATTTAGAATGGTGGTACAAATAAAATAATGATATTAGTATACCGATAAATGATAGTAAAGCAATAATTATAACCCTGTCTATGCCCTATACTGGTGAAAATAAAAATAATAACCACAGAAGACTGCAAGCTTGCAGCTTTTAGCTACTCTTAGCATTTCTCCATTCTTCTATCTTCTGCTTTAGTTTAGGTAGAGGCTGAAGCATATCTACAGTGAGTTCCTGACGGTTGAAGGGGTCCTGGTTGGAGTTGAGAAGATGACGGATGATGACTGGTCTATCCATCACAATGCCACTAGGCAGCAGGACTGGGTCAGACATTAAGGTGTCCATCAGAGGATCTGAAAAGGAATCGCACAAAGCAAAGACTCACAGGTCAAAGCAGAGATTAATTTATTTGCATTTTTGTACTACGTATGCACATTGTATCTAACTAGCATAATAACGGCCTCGTAGCTCCAACCTCTGGGTAAAATTTAAGTGTAAATGACCTATTGGTGGATCACATACACAACAACAACAACATTTATGACCATTGTTAAAATTGTATAGATAAATCACACAAAGACAATTACGTTAAAAAAAGGGGGGGGGGGGCAAAGAGTTTTAAAGTGTCAATGGATCATTCGCTCAGCTTTAAAAATATGGTGCATAATAAAAAGGTAACGCAGCAGAACTTCATATTAATTAACTACCTTTGAATTCTTCCGGTATATCACCAAACGCTAAATCTTCTTTCATAGATTTTACAGCTTCTTTCTCCACCAACTGAGAGAACTCTACAAAAGAATCCACCACAACCTAAACACATCCAGTAAAACAATGATACCAAACAGCATCCAGTGTACAGTGAAGTCAGAAAGCTGCTACATGCTCTGTTTAACATACTGAACTCACAAGCTAATACACAATACAACATCAAATTTTACATGCTAGTTTTAACTTCAGCCCTACAAAAATATTTTGATAAAGAGAAAATGTATTTTATTGCAAAGTTAAGCATACTAATTGCCATATGGTAAAAGAGTCGAATACAATCAATGGCCATATGACAGGGAAGAAGCTCAAGTGTATTCTTTATTGAGGGGAAACCAACCTTTCTATTCAGATTAAAAATGGGTGAAACCAAGGATAACAAATAGCTTACACTGCCAATTGTAAGTCCGGCTTTAATTAGTTTTTGGGTCATTCAACTAGCCAACCAACCATAGCAACATCTCCCACCCCCCACAGAGCCAATAATTCAACCAGAATAAACCCACAAGCTCAACCAAAGGACACAATACATACAAACATCAGCTACAATTGTGGTCAGCTTATAATTAAGGCTTGAAAGGAAATGACAATGCAATTTTCATTCAGGTAGCTTCACACAAGTTAAGTTGTGCATGATATCACTAATGGCTGGCATTACCACCAATGGGACTATTCCAGGGAAATCTCCACCTGCTTAGATAGGCATGTCCCATTTGCCAAATTAAACCACAGGAGTTGTTAACGTGGGTATCCATCATTGAATGACACCTTGATTGGTTCTAATTAAAAATTAGTCACGTAAGCTGCTTTGTTATATTCTATATGATACTAGAGAGTGTATTTGTCCATGAAGTCTCTAGCAACTACTACTCTGTAGTAGTCAATAATACCACAACTGATTACACACACTTATTGCACAAGCCTGGGTGTGATATGGTGAGATATTGGATGAACAGGCAGCCTTATTTCCATAAGCCAAGAGTGAAGGTAAAGCCACAAAAGAAGCCCTATGCCATATTATTCCTTGACAAGAATAAAGAGTTTATATTTACTAGTATTTTAATTAGTAATTAAAAACTACAACAACAACAACACTTTACACTCACCAGAGTGAGATATGGCCAGGTATTTACCAATTTGAATTTTTATGGCACAAAGTCGCTCTTAGTTATACCCATAGTGTCACTAATTTGTATCCAATATCAGTAACTCATTGACACACACCTCAACTGATTCTAGTGTTCCTACCACTAGTAAAAGTTGTTATTCACTAAGAGCTAAAAAAGTAATGAGCATGTAAACTGTTTAATATCCATCATAAATTTTTTTTACCAAAATGCAGTCCTATTTTTTTAATACTTAATTGTTCCATTGCAAAATTCTTCATTACAACTTGAGTACACTTAGAACTTCAATGCTGAAATAAACTACATTTACATTGTTTACTTTCTAATTCCACAGATCAAGCAGGACAAGAATCATGAAGATCAATAAGACACGAGTCACTCGCAACTCAAGCACAAAACACAGCTAAACAAAAGAGGTAAGAGCTACTTACCTTTGGTCGCCTCCCAATCTTCTCTAAAAGTCTGGCACAGGTGTCAAAGAGGTCCTTGGTATAGGACCTCTGGTCGTCTGCCACAGCCCTGGCTAATGCCACACTGCTCAGGTGAATGTAGATGTCCACAATGTGGCATAACAGAGTCTTGGGGTCAAATCCATATTTCTCAGGGTTTTTCACCTGAATATAAAATACAATCAGAATAAGAAAGTACATTTGGCTATACAGTAGTCAAACATTTGATCAGTTTTGTTATCACAAAACAACAACAGTAAGTCAACTTAGAGAATACAGTTTTCATCCACAATATACCTATCATAAACAAAAACATTACTCATACTGTAAATAGGCCTACTAGATGTGTGTGTGTGTGTGTGTGTGTGTTCGCATGGAATACTGGAGTAATCACCAAGCCCACTGGACAACATGTTTCCCCGTTCCCTCCATTGTATCCACATGCAACAGTTGAGTTTGTAGGCCATCTTGCCGGCCAAGAACAAACATTCTGTGAGAACGCAGCACTAACACAGGGCCACGGTCCTTGTTCAACAACTAGTACAATATCACAAGTACCACTGAGTACCTCTGTGTTTAGAGTCCTGGTTGTGGTGGCTTTTCAAGTGCAGCTTACCAATGGTCAACAGATAAGCAAATGTTCCTTTAAAGTGCCCACAGCAAGTGAGGTATGTGTGTATATCAACAAACCTAACCCTTTTACCGCTGAAACGTCAGAGAAGTTTTCAATTTCTTTGGACTGTGTAATTAAATTGGCTATAATAAATAAACTGATACTGGATTATTAGAAGTTAATTCAGAGTCTAGTGAACTTGTTCATCCTGTTCAATTCTTCAAGACTAGTCTTAACCCTGATGTTCTTCACAAGCAACTCCCTGGCCATTGCTGAATGGTCCTGTAAACATACATATCTTCTCCACCATCTGGTCTACTGGAATCACCATATAAACACTGTCAATTTAAGTCCACTACCTCATCAACTGACCGCCCAGTGGCCAATGTGAAGTAGCCAAACTCCAATTTAGAAAGGTAACTATACAGTTTCTGCAGTAACCTTAGAGATACCACATTGTAGAGTTTGAACATCACCTAATAATTATTGAGCTAACTTTTGTAGGCCATAGTGTTTGAGACGGAAGGGCTGACTATATTTACTGGCTTGTCTTCCCTATTATGCCTTCTTCACTTCATGTAGAACTCAAAGTGTCTCACTAATACTAGCATTTCCATAACACTTTGATGGATAGCCAGTGACTGAGTGTGAGCTACTAATAGATGTGTGTGAGTGGTCTATAACAACAAATGGTACACAGTAATTTCCAGGGCAAAGTTTAAGCCCACGGGCATAAAGAATGCAAGTGGTGTACAACAGATTATGAAGAAACATCTGTGTGCTGCTTCCCCCCTCCCCCCTTCCAAGTTAACGTGCCACTAACCTTCAAATCACGACACTTGGGGCCACAGAGCTGCTGCAGGTTGAAGTTGAGCATGACAGCCACCCTACTGCAAATATCGGGCCTCAGGAAAGGCTCCTTTACCTCCGCAGTGAGGTAATGGAAGGTGGAGAGAGTCTCTGTAGTGAGAGTGAGATAAGACCGACACTGTCGTTCGTCCTCCATCAACTGGTGCAGGCGAGACTCCTGCATCTCCTACATTCACAGAAACACCAGGAATCATTTTGGGGGATGTCAATATTGATATTCCTAGAGGCCTGTCTCTCTGTGCATGTAAGGATGTGATGACATTAAACTGAAAAAGTACCAAAAGGATTGATATATCAGTGAGCTATTATTGTGGCAGTACTGGGATTTACAAAGACAATGAAAACACACTGACCAACATGTGAACACACACACACACACACACACACACACACACACACACACACACACACACACTTGCAAGCAAAACACACATACATGCACACATATTATACTTACACACACATGCAAAACACATACACACATACCGACAAACATGCAAGCACACATACTTACAAACATGCAAGCACACACATACTTACAAACATGCAAGCACACACATACTTACAAACATGCAAGCACACACATATTTACAAACATGCAAGCACACACATACTTACAAACATGCAAGCAAAACATAGAAAAACACACACATATACACATGTACATAGATAAGCACCCACGCCTCTCCCAGCACGCCCCAAGGGTGGCTTTTAATAAACACACAAACGTGCCCATGCCAAAAGCCACCTTCTCCTCCTCCTCACCCTAGGCTGAGTGTTCCAGGTCTCCAAATCCCGCTGAGCTTCCTGTGTCTCGTGTATGGCCTTCAGGGAGTCCAGACTCTCATCCAGCAGGAAGGTTGTGTCGTTGATGAGCATGTTCACAAATCTGATGAAGTCAGCATTATTTTGTGTCTTCTTGCTCTCTTCAACGATGCAGTCGTGGTGCACGGGATGCTCCCAGAGTTGCCTCAGGACCACGCCCACGTGATAGCGCACACTGAACTTATCGAAGAACTCGTTGGACCCGCCCATTGTCTCGCAATCTGTTCGAATAAATTAGTTCGTAATTCAAAATCAACTCGCAGCCATACAAATTATACTGTCAAATTTTTTTTTTTTTTAATAATTGACACCACTGGAAAAATGACTAATTCATATCATTCACAAATGAATACTTTTTCTGACTAGCTTTGAGTGGATTCAATTTATTAAGTATATCACGTTTAAATCATTAATAAGCAACAACAACAATAAAAAAGTTCCACAGTAAAAAGCTGGTAATAATTATCTCCGGTATAATTACATACTTTTGTCCCTAAAGGATGTCATTGCCACAGCAATTAACAAACGAGATGTCACACCTGCACTAGTGTTAGTGAAGATTATAGTGAAGAGTGCTAATAACAGACTAATTAATATGCACATGAAAAGGTGCATATCCTGTAATCCCATTTCACATCTACAGGACAGTGGTAACTCCTAATGAACTACTCTGACCAGTTGTAAGTGAACCTGGCGTCCTTGCATAGAAGAACGTCCTTCTATGCATAGCACGCATGTGTGTGTGCGTAACCGTACTGGTATATATCCTGAGTAGTGTCCTAGCAAGGTGGTTGTGGGCTAGAGGGTGAGACAGGAACTGGTCCAACAAGTTGTGCCGCCTGCGCTGGATACCTGGTGTCATCACAAACATCACCTGCACACACACACACAAACATACACATAAACGCACAAACATACATATTGGTACTTTAGAGGGCTTGAGTTAAAAAAACAACGACAACAACACAAAGTCAAAATTTGATAAAGAAGACTGAATGCAATTACCATAACTTCCTGTAAGTATCAGCTTGACACACATAAACTGCAGAGGTCAGCTGCCCACACTGAGTGGGTAGCCAATTCTCAACTAAAGAGCCAGAGACAATGAACATGGTTCCATTGGCCACATGAATAAAGAATGCATGAATGCAGGTGGTTTTACAGGAGCTAGTGTGAAGTAACCAACCAGCTATGGGGGGAGATGAAAGAAGATCACTTGCACAATCCATACACATTGTGTAAAGAAAGGTCTTGACCTCAACCAGTGCAGTAATGATAAAGGAAGGCCTGGTATTCAATCAATACAGCAAGACAGAAGGTCTGGTATTCAATTAATGACAGTATTCCATTGTAAAAAAGAAAGGTCCCAATCAAAGCATTATTCCACAGAAAGACAGAAGGTCTGGTATTCAATTAAAAGATTATTCCACAGTAATAAAGGAAGTTCTGGTATTCAATAAATGTCGGTGGTCCATTGTAAAAAAAAGAAAGGCTGGCATTCAATCAAAAGATACTTCCACAGGTAAATGGAAAAAATTTGGTATTCAATAAATAGATTATTCCACAGTAAAGACCTATTCAATCAACACTGTTGCACAGTAATAAAGAAAGACCTGGTATCCAATCAATGCATTATTCCACAATAATAAAGAAAGGTCAGGTATTCAATTGCCCATGCAGTGTTCCTAAGGTGGAAATAACTAGAATGGCCACAAGCCATTGAGTCCTTTAAAATCTGATTATTCTTGAGCAAATATCTTGTCATCCAGAGTAATGGAATGATATAAAACCAGTTCTTCAGTGATCTCTCCACCATAATGGATTAGGCTCCAATTACTAGAAGAAGAAAGTTAGTTACTGTAAGCAGACAAATATTTAATGACGAAATAAAAACAGAGGATAGACCAAGGAGAAAAATGGAAGCTTGAGCCTCTAAAGCTTAACATAAAGGGAATGTGATAATTATAGCTGGGCCGGTATCACTATCACATTCCCTTTATGTTAAGCTTGAGCCTCTAAAACTTAACATAAAGGGAATGTGATAATTATAGCTGGGCCGGTATCACTATCACATTCCCTTTATGTTAAGCTTGAGCCTCTAAAACTTAACATAAAGGGAATGTGATAATTATAGCTGGGCCGGTATCACTATCACATTCCCTTTATGTTAAGCTTGAGCCTCTAAAGCTTAATATAAAGGGAATGTGATAATTATAGCTGGGCCGGTATCACTATCACATTCCCTTTATGTTAAGCTTGAGCCTCTAAAGCTTAATATAAAGGGAATGTGATAATTATAGCTGGGCCGGTATCACTATCACATTCCCTTTATGTTAAGCTTGAGCCTCTAAAGCTTAATATGAAGGGAATGTGATAATTATAGCTGGGCCACAAATCAATAGTAATAATTCATAATTATAACACTAACAAACTAGCTAGTTGTGGAAAACTAGTTAGTTGTCACCAAAACAAGAAACTGGCCAGTTCGTCCCAAAGGATGACCAGGAGCCAATGGCGACACCAATATACACACAGTATGAAGACAACCAATAGTGCAATAGTACTGTGTATGGCAAGGAACAGTGACTTCCTCCTAGCAGTCGTGTTTACTCACGGTGGCACGTCAACTCACTCCTGCTGTTGTACTGTGATCATTACCAACTCACTAGATGTAGCTTGAAGGCCAAACTAGCAAATGGAGAAGGGGAAAAAAATAAGAGCATTCAAATACAAAAGACCCTCTGCTTGGGGTCATGCATCCTTTACATCCCAGCAGTGGGCTTCCCATTGAGCGATAGCATTTCTGCAGCTTCATTTGTAAGCCTCTATGCCTGTATCCCAAATTCAAGGAATTACAAAGTCATTATGTGTACACTTGCGTTAATACATTAATACTGCACTTGTGCTGCTGGAGCTGAATGCGTGAACGCCACAAAAGAGAAGATGACAGATTTAATTAAACATATAATGCTGGTTTGGTGGAAATTCTTATAGAGACAAGCTAACATCACCATACACAATCAAAATAGATTGGACAATGTGAAATGAATTTAACAGTATAAAAACCACACATAACAAATTCCCTTATTCACATTTGGACTTATCTCAAGTGAGCACATAGTTAAAGTGGTATGAGCTCATCTCAGGAGGTCCACACACTCACCTCAATGAGTTTGGTAAGAAGATAGGGGTTGTTGAAGTAGTGTGGTGAACAGACTGATAACAGGACAAAGTTTACAAGGTGAGAAAACCCTGGGTCATTCAAAATGACTGAAGCAAACCTGGACACCAGATAGGAGAGGACAATAACACTGTTGTGTATGATTGGACATTGTTAAAGGTGGGTATTTGTACATAATTATTCTATTTTGCATGCATTTAACTCTAAGCATAGCTAGTGTGTGTCCAACACACAACAGTATATCTCCAACATCAGGTAAACCTATCTCCCACAAAGTGTAATTACCTAGAGCAAAAGAGGACAAAATCAGCAACGGAATACACGAGGAATTCGGGAAGAATGGCAAACTCTACTGGCACCTCTTGAGGTAAAGGCAGAGTCATCCTACAAACACACATACACACAAAACAACAACAAACAACACATACCACGTCAATATCTTACATGATTGATATAATCGTGTGATGCTATCCTATACCAGGTCATTGCCGTGAAAACGTTGCCTGCTTTGCTCACTGTTCCATTAGTGAGTGATGAACTAACACAGGACACGCCCACTCACCCATGGCTGCCGGTGATGCGGAGGCTGAGCCACTCGCACAGAGAGAAGTAGAACTGCAGAGTTTGCTGCAGAAGTTCTGGGTCCAGAGCTAAGGTGACCAGACTGGTGTGCACCTGTTGACATAGCTGCAGGCGTTGACGATACTTTTCCAAGCGCTAATGGACAAGCCAGGTCACATGCCAGTGCACACACACACACACATACACAATTAAAGCATCAAGTCTTAAATTGCATCAAAATTTTAGAGCTACATAATTCACACAAGTACATATATCTAAATATGATTTGTAATCACTGTAAGAGATGCTATACAACAATACATATACCGCAAAGAGTCGGTATTCAGTTAACTTTAATCCAATAGCACAGGCAAACATGAAAATATTGTCTGGCAACACTGTCTTGTAAGAACTCTGCCACACATCTTCACTGGTGTTCACAGATGTGAGTCAGTGTGCCTAAATATTGGATTAATATTATGGATTTCAAAGTATTCCTGGAAAAATTAAAGTGAGCATTTCCTATACCAGACCAAAGGCATAGCGCTGGGTCCGGCAGCTCCGGCAATTGCTGGACCAATTCTTTTGTGAAACCACACCCACTTTTGGCATAACATCACTCTATCGACCCTTTACCTATACCTCAGGCGGTTTAGTGATAGCCACTACCGGTACTAGCACTTGTGTAGCTTCTGGCCGGTCTGCAAATCAACTGGTAAATTTTGCATTTCCAAAGCACTCCTTTGGCAGCAAAGGTGACAAGAGGTCTTTCAATTCTTTCTGGTTTCAGAGGTGGCCGTGGCTTGATTACAATGAGGCCAACGACTCTGTAGTATGTTTCTTCTGTTCAACGGCAGAAGAGACAAATTTACTTCCTTGCAGCCTCTATGGTAAAAGAGATCTAGCCTTTATTACTAAAGGAGTTATTAATTTGGAAAAGAGATCTAGCCTTTATTACTAAAGGATTTATTAATTGGAAGGATGCCTGTGCCAGTTTCAAGTGAGTGAACATCTATTATAAGCAGTACACAACTAGCTAGGATTGTCAATATGGTTATCTTAATAGGAGGCATCAATCTTCACGATATCATCGATGCAGTGATGAAGATGATTAATAGCACACCACAAAATATAGGTGAAATGCTTTCTCATTCACATTCTATTGAAAAAGAGCAGAATGGAAGAATGTTGATGATCATCATTGAGTCACTACATTATTTAGGAAGACAGGGTATTGCCATGAGAGGTCATGATGATTATGAAAGTAATTTTATCCAGTTGTTAAAATTACGAAGCTCTGACAATAAGGTGAGTTTTAATTCTGCTGTAGGTAAATTATGTTAGAAATTGTTAAGATATTTGTTTACCTTCACATTCAGGAATTAATTGATTAGCTAAAAAGGAAGGCCGACAAGTACACAAGTGGTGAAATTCAGAATGAAATTTTAAAGATCATGGCATGCCAAGTTTTACGAGCTGTAATAAAGAACGTTAAGGAAGCTGGTTATTATTCTGTAATGGTAGATGAATGTGTGGATTCCTCGAATAAGGAACAGTTAGTGATCTGCTTTAGGTGCGTGAGCAATGAGCTAGAAGTGAATGAAGATTTTGTGGGGTTTTATCAAATTCCTAATATCAATGCTGATACCATTGTAGCTACGATAAAGGATACTTTATTGAGGTTTGATTTGAGTATTTCCAGATGCAGAGGTCAGTGCTATGATGGGGCGGCCAACATGTCTGGCCACAGAAATGGAGTGAAATCACAACTATTAAATGAGGAGAAAAGAGCTTTGTACATACATTGTTACGGACATGTTTTGAGTCTGTGTGTATCAGACACCATTAAAAGCATTACTCCTTTACGTTCTTGCATGGATACAACCCATGAAATAAGTAAACTCATTCAGTATTCGCCAAAACGTGAAAATCATTTCAAAAGTATTCAGGTTAATATGTGTGATCATGCATCTGGTTTTCGTATTCTTTGTCCCACAAGATGGACTATACGCAATGAGACTTTTAGTAGCATCATTGAAAATTACTCAGTTTTGTTAGAATTATGGGATGAAATTCTAGATGAAAGAATTGATTCAGATGTGAGGGCTCGTGTTGGCCGTGTGTGTAGCCAGATGATAACATTTGATAGTTTGGAGTGCGACTCATTCATACTATTTTACGGCACACCGACAATCTCAGTAAAACTCTGCAATTAACTAAATTAAGTGCAGCAGAAGGACAAGATTTAGCCAAGAAAACTGTTACTACATTGCAGGTAAGGGCATTCATATGCTTACCATTGTGCATTTAACAATTATTTTGTGCTTGTAGTCCATACGATCTGATGATGCATACGAGCTGTTTTGGCAAGATGTGGTCAAGCAAGCTGAAAAAACTTGAAATTCAGGACCCCATTCTTCCAAGAAAGCGAAAAGTGCCATGTCGTTACGAAATAGGGAGTACAACAACTACTGCTTCTATCATCACTCCAGAAGATCACTATAGAATAATATATTTTGAAGCCTTTGATATTGTTATAGCTCAAATAACTGATCGATTTGAACAGGAAGGCTACCAGATGTATTCCAAGCTTGAAAAATTTCTTATTGGGAAACAAGATGATGATTTGGATGAACTTATTGAATTCTACGGGAATGATTTTGAGAAGGATGCTTTACTGGCACAACTTGATAGTTTTCATGCCAATTATGCAATTGATGAGAATGCTACAGTGCATGACATTATCCCGGTTATTAAGAATATGTCTTGTGGGGAGAAGCTTTTGTTTAATGAAGTTATTAAACTTATTCGAATGATATTGGTACTTCCTGCAACCAATGCTGTGAGTGAAAGATCATTTTTAGCCATGAGGCGGACGAAAAACTACTTACGAACCAGTATGACTCAGCAAAGGTTTAATTCAGTCATGACCCTGCATATTAATAAACTTAGACTTGATAGTTGTTGGTAATGAATTTCGTGACATTAAAGAATATAGAAAATCAAAGTTTCCGATATTTAGCTAGCTTTTTTATTTGTATTGAATGTGAACTATAAAGTTGTTGTAAATTATGTAAGATTAATTTTTGAGCTATTTAGCTCCCCAAACCAGTTGACAGATCCCCTCCCTACCCAATCTCTGTGATGCAATTGGGTAAAAATGGTCTGGGACTAGGGTTTAAGGGCTTAAGGGGATTGAGGTTTATTTAGAGTTACCATATTAAAAGGTGTTTCGGCCTCCTCCCTAGATGTAATCCTCACCATCAGTCAGATTGCCTGACCAATGTATAAAGTACTGCTACACCTATGCAGACAACTTATTTTCGTTGCTCTCACTGGGATAATACGATTAAGGTGCACTTTAATCGTACAGTGTGGCAAGCAGGCTAACCAAGCTAATTGAATTCAGCACTGCTAGTAGGATGACAATATGATTAATTTACTAATGATAATTTACCATTCTGAGCATAAAGATGTAATTCTGCTTTGATTAGAGTGTATACTGGCATTGGTACAGCACGCAAATGAGCAGTTAAACAAACTAGAATTAAATCTGGTAAACTACAGAGTGTTAGTTGCATCACACAACACTCGTAGACTGCACTTTGACCACACCCACTCACCTGACTGTTAGTAGTACTCCTGTTGTGATCTGCTTCTAGAGTGGCCAAGGACGCCTGGAGGCTGCGCGTCTCGTTAAGCAGTCCCTGATGCCGACGCATGAGAGAACTCCAACACAAGTAGTTGCAATGAGCAGTGAGGAGGAAACATTCAGTGGGGAATTTGACGGGAGCAGACAATTCTCTTTCCATTGAGGCTACGTCCTTGCCAGATAGCTTCACTCTGGTCTCGTTATGAAGCTTCAGACGACAGGAGGGACTCAAGAGGTACTCCCAATCCACCTGAAAGGAAATACCATGTGGTCAAGGATGTACCAAACTTAAAGTTGCAGCATAGTTACATCCAATAGTAGAGAATGATATCAATTCTGTTAAGTCAGCTGGTGTTAATTGGTGCTAAGAATTTTTCTTAAAGTATCAATGCTAACTGCTCAAAAAATTACAGAACAACTTATGATTTAGCAAAAAATAATAATAATAATAAATAAATAAAATAGAATAAAAATTAGTTCGATTATACAACTTATTTCACAATAAAATTATTTTTACCATTGGGATTTCATTGTAATTTGTCACATAAGAGTAAATAGGAAGGGAAAGTTGACTACTTAACTCTGCTGTGAGAATTCTTTTTGAACAGCATTGTGCAATGAACTACGTGCAGAGGTTACAACTGCCAGTTTTTCTTAATTTCTTAGTTGGTTTTTTTTCTGCTTACAAAAGCACATCTAACTCACTAACAAGCAGGACGAGCCTTATACATAATTAGTTTACTCCACTACCAATGTAATGAGATTTGACTGGAGGTCAATTGAAAAACTGATTGCATTACAGAGCATGGCAAGTCAAAATATGTCTATAAGCTGGTTGTATAACCTACACCAAGGCTTTAAACTGAACTCACAATAACTGTCTGTACACACGTGCGTGCATGCATGCGCGTGTTGCGTGCATTTCTGGAAAAAGTTCCCTAACACCACCACGACAACCACCACATGAATATAAGTAGCCTATTTCCAAGTCATGGAATGTGACTCTATTATGAATGCATTAGACTCTGCACACAAAGTCCTACACTTACTGTGGTCACTTTTATCCTGACAGAGAGCTGCTGCAACACTGACAGCAAGTTCACCAGAGTGGAGTCTGATGACAGCTTCGAATGGTCCGCCTACACAAATCATTCACATACACAAGTGGTACATGCATGCTAAACTTGTAACTCCCACTAACTTGGACAGTCACACCCACCCATACAATGCTAAAGTAAGGAAAAAGCATGGATATAAGTTGGTAAGAAGACTGCAGCAAGCAGTACTACTCAACAGTATAAAGGTAAAATGTGAAGGTCTTGGAAGATGTGGGTTGTCGTAGCTCAGTGGTTAAGAGCACTGGTGGCTAAAGCCAGTGGTCCTGGGTTCGATTCCCCGGCGACAACTGAGATTTTTTCCCATTTTACTTTAGCTTTTAATTAAACCCCTTTGTTGATAAAGGTTTATTCTAATATACTTTTCTACAAGATTTCATTTTCTATTTTCTAAATCAAACTCACATGAAGTTGTGATTTCTTGAGATTGAGAAAGATGAAAGCCTGAAACAATTGCAAGGCTGCAGAGCGTGTGGTTGGATCCTTAAGGATACTGTGCATCACCTTGTATAACTCATTCTATGGACCAAACACACACACACACACACACACACACACACACACACAAGGACTTTGTAAATCGTAATTATTAGTTGGCAATCTTAGAGCGGTAATTAACTTGTAAGTAATTGATATGATAATACTACATATTAGTTGTATAAACATAGTGATTCAAGTTTTTGTAATAACCCATATATAATACATATGTGACAGGCGCAGGTAGAAATCAAATTTTATGTACACTTTCTGGTTTTGAGAAATGGAGCCAAAAAGTTGAGCATGCTCAGAAAGGCAGCTGCAAGGCATGTGTGAACTTTAGACTTCTCTCACTTATTCTAGACTCTTCTCTCACCTTCACAGACTGTATAGGAGATAGCTAGTGGTTGCCAACTAGCTAGCTACAAAGAGTCTTTGGTTAGTATATAGCTTAGCTAGCTTAAGGGTGGCCGCACACCGCCTACGCAATTTTTTGTTGATGGTTGCTATGCACGATTACTACTATTGTATACTTACAGGGGCTTCTCCACTACTACACAAGGACAAAGTACCTGCCGAAGGAGCCGCTCACTAATTTTAGAGTGAATCTGGAAGAAATATCAGGAAATATCGGGGCCTGGTTATAAAACTTTGTAGCAGTTTTTTGGAGCGGTGCGGTAAGTTGGAGCTCTGCAATTTGGTGCACTACTAGCCGAGCCGATACTCTACTGCAAGACAAAGAGTTATTCTCCATTTTAATATTACTTTATGATTTATTCGCAATTTTTTCTATTTATAAGATATTGAAAAATTCTCTACGTGGTGCAGTTCATTTTTTTTGGGTTTACCCGTGTGTAAAATTTTTATGTCGTTCTCATTATTAGATTCCAAGAAAAACTGTTACAAAATTTGGAACTTTAATTCCACTCGCAATTCTTAAGAAATAGCCCCACCCCCATATCTCGTACTACGAGTACGCGAGCAATTTTTTTTCTCAATTAGTTTGTATAGGTTCTAAAAAGAGCCCGCCTATATCAAGAGTAAACAAACATCAATAGAACAATAACAAGAGAGTCAGAAGAGAGAGCAGTTTATTGGAGATAGCCAGAGGTGAAGGTATTAGATCTGCGCATCTTGGGAAGTCTTCGCTCCGCAGAAATCGAGCCTGGTGGATCCATCCGCTTGAGTTCAGGTGCGCAGAGTCCGGAGAACGGCTACTGGAGGAGAGGCAGCCTGGTGCACCTTGCCGCGTGACGACGTATGGAGAGTTGCTATAAACGAATATGAGACAACAAGAAGCTAAATTAAAACACCACAACTTCGCAAATTATACTTCTGCTACTACTGCGCGATTGTTTCTGCTCGCGTATTATCGAATGGTGGGGTATTGGCGGGGAATAAATTAATGTCCGGATCTACAGGCGGTGCGCGTTGCTATGTGCGGCCACCCTTAAGCTACTGATTTTTGAGAGTTTGCCATGGAAGCAACTTCAAGTAGTAATTCTCCAGAGCTATTTTGTGAGGAAGCATTTTCTGGAATGCAGGGTGTGGATAAAACCACACAGGCAGTACCTGCTACTCCTCAGCAATCTGGCAATGGCTCAGAATCACCAATGGTTTCAGATGATGATGTTTCTTGTTCATCAGAGTCTATGAGTGAGGTGGCAGCTGAAGATGATGAAGAACCTGTACCTTCCAAAGCAACTCCAGTACGGAAACGTCATAGAAGGAGCTATGTATCCAACTTCTTATCTGGAAAAGCAAGGTTGGTTTGTAGAACTACTATTCTAATTAAATCCCCCCAATTAGTGAAGTTAGTGTCTACTCATTTGTGCAAGTGAAATGGCTTCCCCCTCTTAACACTATCTATTATCTATTTTTATAGATGTTCGTTTTCCGATCAAAGCAGCAGTGACATCACTGTTCATTCAAAGAAGCAAAAGAAACAGTGTGGAGTATGTCCTCCTATTTTAGCAAACTTGTCTAAAGTTTACAATAACCTTGGAATGCATTCTCCTAATGTTCTTTTAAAACGTAAACGTTGTTATCCTCTGCCTAAAAAGAGCCATTGCCAGCCGTATCGTAATTTGGTGGAACAAAATAAGTGGGTCAGAGACAATCTCTTTGATGCTCAAGGTAATTATGTCTACTGCCACTCCTGTATTCTTGAACATATCAATATCCATTCCGAGAGGCTGGTACATCAGCGCAAGATTAAGTGCAGTCTTTCAAAGTTTCCGATTGTTAGCATGACGAAAAAGGAGGTTGTAAAGCAACGCTTAGAGAAGTGGGTACTGGCTAGTGAGGGAATTGATTGCAGTTTTAAGCAATATTGGAAGTCACTAAATGATGATTCGGAGGTACTTGTCAAGTATCCACATTACCGTCATGGTCTCTGTGGTAAATCATCTAATCATGCTTAAGTTGGTGCTAAAGAAGCATTCCTGAAGTTCGTTGACAATAACAGTCAACCAAACGGACGATGTGTTGGAAGTTACTCAGCCCAGTACTTCTTTTTACCACAGTTTACTCGTATTGATCCTCCCAGGAGAGGTGAAAAGGGGTTTGAAGAAAAAGAAAAAAGTTCACTTGTTGAGCAGTTCAACAGAGTACAGAAACAAATTGGTGAAACTACGATCAGTGGTACGACGGCAAGAAATGGCTATTGGAGGAACGTCCAAAGTGGGCATTATGTCCATCGATGACTGATTATTGTGATCACTGCAAAGAATTTCAAGAAAAACTAAGTCGTATCCGTGCTACAATAAATCGGAAAACTCAGTCAGGTAATGCTGATTCATCTGAGCTGTTAACCTTGCAAGCTGAGCTTGTTGGTTTAGAAGATGAATTGAAGAGCCACAAAGAAGATGCTAGAGAGGCTAGAGTGCATTATCGACATTGTACCCTTGCTTGTAAAGACAAGTGGAACAAAATACGACTGCTGGAAGTAAGAAGTAGTATTTCAAGAAGTGAAGTTGATGATCTTAGTATGCTTATGGAGGAATTCATTTTAGTCCTTAGCTGTGACTATCAGCAAGCAAAGTTAATCCCGCATTGGGGTGAAAGTGCACAACCTGGCCTTTCCTACTACATGCAAAAAGTTTCTCATGAAGTATTTGGAATTGTTGACTATCGATTGGACAGCAAGCATGTATTCATCTTCGATGAACGAATCACTCCTAAGAATACAGATCACACTATTTCTCTATTACATGCCTACATCAAGCAAGTGCAACTGGCATACCCATGGATCAAGCGGTTTTGCATCTTCATGGATAATACATGTAGTACAAACAAGAACCGGTACATGTTTGCGTGGTGTCATGAAATGGTAAAGCAAGGAAAAGTAGACTATATCAGGCTAGCTTTTCTTGTTCCTGGTCACACGAAGTTTTCTCCTGATCGCCTATTTTCATCCATTGCCCATTCCTATAACAGATCAGATGTCTTCACCATAGATGAATTGAAGTCTGTTTGTTCTCAGCATGCAACAACAATTATTGAAGATGGGAATGGAATTTTCTGCTGGAAACAACAACTCCAAGACAAATATGGAGAAGTATCAGGAATCAGAAAGCTCCAAGACATGCGATTCTTCAACTACAACAGAGATTTGAGAGTTTTGGTGAGGAGATCATGTTGGAACGAAGCTATTGGATTGAAGAGTACCAATGTTATCATCAACCATGGGATGCGTATATCTATTGATTCTCTTCACAACTATTATGAAAGAAGATCAAACCTCTCTGAGCAGAAGATGAATCATATGCAGGCCATGTATTCCAGGTGGGTATCTCCTGACCGTTGGCCACTTTATCTTTCTCGAGATGTTGTGATACCAGAACCTAACTCTGGAAATAAAAAATCTAGCTCTGGAAATCAAGCACCAAAAACCCGAAAGAAGTCTAAATGTTCAACACCTGGATGTGATGGCAGGGGGCACAAGAATCCTGCAAAGCAGTCGCAAGGTCATACGACACGTGCAGGATGCCCTATTTTTCATCAGAATTAACTTTCCTACTCATTTTTGACTTCTGTTTGGCTCTAACATTCATCAATTCTTTTTCTACTCACAATCATACACATTTCTATTGTCGTATGTACCACACTCACTATTATCATGTCTGGACTGCTAATTTTTTGTACTGTTACTAGTATGATGAACTCAAAATGTGAGTACTAACATAAAATTTTACATTTTGGCAAAAATCACATTTTTGATGGGGTGTACATAAAATTTGATTTCTACCTGCGCCTGTCACAATTATGTATGTATATATGGAGTCTCAACATAAGTTTCAATTAAGCCACCACTTCTTCATATCATAATATCAGGCAGCGCTTCACCATAGCCCCTCCCACTCATCTCCTCACCCTGCACACACTTCACCATAGCCCCTCCCACTCATCTCCTCACCCTGCACACACTGAGCCTCTGCTGCAGCACCACACTACTGTAGTTCTCTCTCCTGTCAGGATCTCCAGTCATGTAATAGTTCTTGAGAGCAGGAGAGTCTTCAACCAGACAGGTGACTGCAAAGAAGGGACCCAGAACCAACTCTAGTTCAGCACTTCTACCATTCACACCTTCCACAGTTGACCAATCAGAAGACTCTGTCAGCTGCATGTGCCACACACGATTTTAAAGTCATAATAGTTCAAAGAAAATGCAAAAACAATTGCAAACAAACAACAACAACAAAAGCAACAACAACAACCCACTAATGACCTTGTCCTGCCTTCTAGTTACTATCTAATCTGCAAATATCTCTGATTTTCTGACACTATGTATATCAAGACATGAAAGAGCGGAGTACTCTATGATAATGACACTGTTGTGTCTCATGTGCTCACAGTAGGTATATTGTTCCAATATCACGTAATAAATTTATAATTGGGGGCGTGAGTGAAGTGTGCAAGACATTGCCGAAGGAAGGTTTTGAAAATTTCATGCAGTACAAGTAGGCTTCTCCTCAAACTCAATATCACCAGCTGGACTGTGTGGGACAATCTAATCACCTTTTGAATACTTTAATAATACTTTGCCAATATTGCTATGCTGACAAGAAATATTTTCAAAACCCTTTACCAGAATCCTTCACTTTAGCTCCCTCACATGATCAAACTAATAATTATAAGAAAATTCCACATCTTAAAAAAAATTTTTTTTTAATCTTCTGTTCCTAGACTAATGCCACCACTGGAATTATACCTGTAGAACTTGTACAGACCAGTTAAAGAAAAAAACAAAAACAAAATACAAAGAGATGGTCACTACTGGTATAGGCATAAGATGCTTGTATACATCTATTTTATAAGAGCAGATAGGCAAGCACATGAACAACTCAAGTTTTTGTGAATGAGTTCTGAATAATCCTCGGATCCAAAGACTAAGTGTAACAAAACAAATACCAGGTTTTAAAGCCTACACATATCAGATTAGAATGATAGACAAAGTAGTCATAACAGAAATATTTTTCAACCACAATTTTATCAACTGTATATAATCCCCCCTCCCCTCCCCTCCCCAAGCCCCTGTACATATATACCATAGAACAGATAGGCCTGATCTTGGTCCCATCCAGACACACACCACACAACTCTGCCAGGACAAAGAAGCTGCCACAGATAGTGTCATCCAGTAGACTAGTCTTACACAGACTGCAGCGAAGACCAAACAGCACATCACGAAACACCTGGTTTAAATACAGATACAGTATAGACAGTGCAGACAAGAAAAGGAAAAAAATCTTAAAAATTCTCTATAATTTACAAGGACAGAAAATTCCGATAAATACATTTATGTAACAACAACGACGTCCAAATTTGTACAAAAGCAATATGCAGCTTACGGGAAATAGGAAGTGGGTGGGCTACTATTCTTAATGACAACAGTGGTACCTTGTGCAGTAGGTTGTTTGACGCTGTAGTGGACTTGTCCTCAGCACAGTGAAGCACAAGGTCAGTCAGAAAACCTTTGGGCAAGGAACTTTTGCTCCCACAGAATTTGGGCAAGATAAAGGGCAGCAACATAGAGCGGCTACACAGGAGGGAAACCAAAGATAATAACAAGTCTAAGCCAATAATAATGTCCAGTCAGTACTTGAGTACAAGTAGTTGCTAGAGCAATAACCACAACGTTAACACCACTGATAATCTCACAAGTACCATTATAGTAATACTTCAAAACAGTGATATCTATAATACATTTCTTATCTGCAGTTTTATGCATAGTATAACTTCATCGTGACTGAGAAATAATTCATCAGTAGCTTTCATCTATTCGCAGGGTTTTGTCAAGAAATTTTAGTTACGGGAGAAGCTAGGGCAAATCCATCATCCTCTATAACTTTTTTTTTTATCACTGAGAGTAATTAGCATGAAATTATTATGAGGTAATACTAATTTAGGGTTCAGCTTCAACACTATACTCATACAGCATGCAAATATCTTTGGGGGGGAGAAGTTTTGAGGGAAAAGCCTCTTTCCCCCTTCACTATGCTATTATGACACTGATAGATACAGGTAGTCTACCCTACATTGCTACCTTGAGCTGACTTGCTTGGTGACCTGTTTTCCCCTAACGTATCTAGCAGGAAGTGTGTCAGTGATGGGCGTGTACGTAGGATCAAACAGTTCCACCTCAGACAGCAGCAGAGCCACATGGGATACGATACACTCCCTGCACATCGCCAACACTTCCCGCCGCTGCTTCCCACAACTCTTCTTGGCTGCTGTGTGCCTGTCTTCTACAAGAGTTCTCTCATAACTGTCCAGCAGCCAAGCAAGCATACCAGGAGCTCCTATCTGCCCCTCCCATCTAGTGGGCGCGGCATCTTTAGATTTGGGAGTTGATCCAACTGTAAATAAAGGGGTATACATAAAAAACACTGATTATCTTCCCTTTAATCTCAGTAATAGCCCCGGGCATAAACTATCAAATGCTTGTAATTGAAATAATGAGCCAGCCAGTAAACTTGGCTACTTCAATAAAGTCACCAGAGCTACATTATCATCACAACATCAAAGAAAGTTCTGTCCAATAAGAAACAGAGACCTGCAATAACTATATGGGAAATTTTGCTATCATTTTCTGAAAATGTTTTACTCGCACTCATTAGCCATATTCCACCATGCCATTACAATCTAAATGGTTCAGCTACACACATACATACAATAACACAACTACACTCTGCTCCCTAAACACCCGGTATGAACACAGACTTCAGATATGTATATAATTATTGAGACATAATTTATTAGTATGAGTAATAGCATGGGTAACCGTGCTATTCGGGATTAATAGCACGAGTAACGTGATTGAAATAGTATGAGGCGAAGCCGAGTGCAATTTCAATTGCTTTACAAGTGCTATTGATCCCTAATAGCACAGGTTACCCGTGCTATCACTTGCTAATAGTAGGCCAGCTTTTAAAAAGTCATTTGCAATTGTAGCTATATTATATCGTTCACTCACTATCTCTTTATTGCTTCCGCTGGAACTTTCTTTTCAACATGCGGCTCCTCCTAACTATTGTAAAACATTCCGTCTAATACGGGTAGAGGTTCTGTGGTAAAGAAGGATATTGTCTCCAACTAAAAACTACTCGAACTGTACATTTCCAAGGTTAACACTGCACGCGTGTGCACTTACCCGTACTATTTCACTTAGCTACCGAGGTATTTCACTTAGTAGTTTCCACTTAGTATGGAGGTATTTCAATTAGTTACGTGCTATTTCACTTTCCCCGTGCAATTTCAATTGAACAGCGGTTTTTCCCATACATTTTTTATGGGCAACTCACGCGCCATACTATTATGTTATAAATAAATTCATTTATACTTTATTCATTCAATATTAGTTCGAAAAATCATGTCCATAAGTTTTGTGCTTCTAAACTGATAAGACATCTCAGATGTTGAAATGATCACTAATACTATGAACAAAGTTTTAAAATGTATATTATTTCGAATGCACTCACTAGATTCCCTGGGGGAAGGAGAGTTGATGGACATTTGCCTAGAGAAGGATCCCACAGTTAGACTATCTGGGCCACTCCCATCCCCCGACTCCGTCATGGCAACGGTGCAGCTCCCGTCTCCTGCTGAATCCACACTCCTTTCTTCTTCATTTTTCTCTGGACTGCAATTAGGTCTGGAATTTCCAGTACCACTCAAGTCTTGGCTACTGCCATCTTGAGCATCAAAGTCTACACTTTCCCCAGCGCAACTTGTGAACTCTGATATTCTCCCAGTTTTTTGACAAGTCACCTTTACCGTCATCTCTACACCATCTCTTTCCTCATCATCTTCTTCAGTTGATGTCAAGGACAGAAATACTTCAATGATGAGTTGACAGACTAAGTCCCTGTGGTCAGTGTCCACCTCTCTGGAGAGCCCCTCCCACCTCTGGTCAGCAAGATGAATCAGAGGGTTTGAGTCTTTGGAGGGATTTAATGAGTCATCCTAGATCAAATATGTATACACTAAAGTAATCATGCATGCAATTAATGATTCACCACAAATTTATGTTAAACTAGTGATGTGCTTCAGCACATATGGCGAGCGAGCTGGTCTGACTGAAATTTAAATTTGAATGCTAGCTGCTAATATTTTTTGTTAAATATTTTTGTTTAGTTCATTGCTATTCTTTAGCAACACACAACACTTTTATACATACTTGTTCACTGGATATACCAGCTGAGACCTGCATTGTATTCTCTTCGTGACTTATTGTACAAAGGATTTTCAAGGGGTAAGCAATCAAATTTCCAAGGATGATACGGGTAAAAATCAATAACTAACCAGTTTTAGTTTAAGCTAGTAGCCTTTCCAAAGTACGCTCCGTTCAAAATGCTCTATTGTACCAGAGCTCTAGTAGATACAGCATATGTTGTATTCTCTTAGTGACTTGATTATTGGACTTTGTATTTTCAAGTAAGAACAAATCTGTTACATAAGGCATATAGCTATGACGAACAGCGCATTAATGAAGTTAACTTACCACCGCCGCTAAAAAAATTAATGAACTCGGCTAACTTTGGAAAACCTAACTGCGAACGTCTCTCCCATTCTGTCTCCGCAGCGCTTTGCCGTTTTTTTCTTCTTTTCCTAGCAGTATTTCAGTCTTGTACAACAGATTATGAAGAAACATCTGTGTGCTGCTTCCCCCCTCCCCCCTTCTTCTTTTCTTGCACCTGCACTAATGTTTATGTTTTTAAGTAGCCTCCGGGGATGGACACGCATTGACCTCTTTGAACTTTGCCATATATATAATTATATATAATATATATATATATATATACCAAAATCTCAATTGAGACTCGTTAGTGAGAGTTTCGCTTCGCTCGCCCAATTATAATAAAAACAACAATAATAAAGATAATAGCAGTTTTTATGTATTTTTAGCCAATAGCCAATAAATAAAATATTTAAAATATGCTCATATAGCTAAGAATAACTGAATCAATGTATACAAAGTATATAAAATATGCATATTATGTACTTTAAATTTCATACTTGTGCCACAGACTAAAAACGTGACTACAGATTATAAGAAACAAAAGAAACTAGTAACACTGTAGCTCTGTTCAATTTATGTAAAGAGGAATTAACGATATGAAAAATTTACACAACAGGCACGTTCTTTCCACAAATCGTGGCAAAACTAAGTGCTGGCACAATTTTTTCATCAGATCATATAATTTCATACAATACCAACTCACAAATAGAGCTATTCTGAAGACTGAACCAATTAATACTGCACGATCAAACGGGGCCTCGGTCGTAGAACTGACTGGCGAATGAAGTTCAAGTGTCCCACTCACTATCTCACCACTGTGAGTCCGCTTGCTGCCAGGTTTCAGGGAGCCCTTGAGAGACCTCCCGAGAGAGAGTGAGTTGCCACCTTCTCTTCTTGGACTGGTAGTCATGGTGATAAGAGTTCTCTCCCCATCTGTTGGGGTGCTATGAGCGGATAGCGACTTGACAGCATCCTGGAAATGCCACACCCACAACAAATAAGTGAATCACTAAATACTACTATTTTATCCTGTAACTATGCTGAAACTTAAAAAAAATAATTCTGTAACAAAATCAAAGCAAAAGCGCATATAGAGTTAACAACACGGCCAATTCTGAGAAGAAGTTGTAATCTATATAAATGCACTTGTCTGTCAGTAGCAATGGTGTGAATTCATGACTAATTCATGAGGAGAACTGGTTGGTAAAGCATCTAAAGACGCAGTGGTGTGTCTTCATGAATGCATGGGTCAAGCAAGAAAGTGGTGGCAACAGTGCATGTATCTCTGAATAATTCATGTGCTGAGTTGGTGATGGTGGCGTGTGTATTCATGATTCAAGCTTCAAGCTGAGCCAAGTTAGTAAAGCGCCATCAGCATAAATGTACTATGATGGTGTGTGTATAGTCATAGATACATGGGTCAGGAAAAGTAAGTAAGAATAAATGGACGGATACAGTGGTAGATTTGGACATCTGCTCTTCATCTAAACCAAACTTACTTTTAATGCAATAAACGAATGCCGAAAAAAATTTTTTTTGAAAGTTGGAGAGAAGGTTAAAAGTTTGTTTGGAACTGTAATTGCTTCACTTGTTCTCTGCTTTGCTATTTTAAAGAATTAATGACTGCACTAATAAGCTTGATGTCAATGACAGGACAGAAATGAACACACCATTGCACTAACATTATCTGGCCTGCTTAAAACATACATAAAGTTTGGTGAATAAATCAAATGGTCCACCTAAAATAATCTCTAAGCTAGTTTCTGTCCCTCATGACTCAGGGTTGACCAATAAAAGTATGTACAGTGCAACTTTTATAAACAGAAACCCTTTACCAGTTATTTCTATAGGAGAATTTTGCTTACACAGTAGCTCATAAGCTTGACAGCAAACATTTATAACTTATGGTATGGTATACCACAGACATTGTACAGTCCACCTACACTGAAATACCTCACCTCTAACCAAAACCCACCTGTGCCAAATTAAGGATGATTATGTGGAAGATTTTGCTGTCTATTTGCCCTTCTTAATTGATATCTCTCCTTATGCTAAACCTGTGTTACCAGTTACCCGAGTACCAATAATTCAAGCAGAGAGAGAAAAATTATCAAACAATAACATATAGACAGAAATTTTAAAGGCAACTGAAGAAACCAGTATGACCCCGAGTGTCACATGATTGAAAACCAAACATCCACAGGCACTCGAGTATCTTACGAACACATCACAGTATTAAGTTACTTGTTTAGAGTACGGGACAAATAAAGAAAACAGTCCCCTCTACACCCACCTCCTCCCCAACCCCAACTCCGTACTCTGTACTTGTCCGTACTGTATAACATGGACGGAATAAAAACATATGATAGTTTAACTCTAGTTTACGGGAGATTATTGCGCTAATTGAGTATCATCATAGCATTACAATTTTACTACCAAATGGGAAGCTCTCAGGTAAACAACTGTAACAATGGTAGGACAGGTCACATCCGAGGGGCTCGACAACCACTGATGGCAAAACAAGGAAGCCAGCAAACCACTATCATTTATGCGATCATCTCATCAGCATGCTTGCTCGTTAACAACACTTTACCACTTTGAGCTCACTAACTGCTCATGTTCATAGTTATGAGAAATTAGTAGATACCAACCAGTAATACACGAACAACTATACTCTCATCAGCATGAGGAATACTTTATTCATGCCATGGTTAACAGAAAGAAAAATATTTGTGGAAAATTCATTATTCAAAGTGTCTGTTCACTTGAAATTAGAACATACTATTTGTGGGCTCCTGTTTGTCTAACTAACTCTTCCCCCACTTTATTACGTAAACATATAAGTGTCAAAGTAGACGTGTTAAAATCAGCTAGAGTTGTGAAAATAAAACTTTCACCACATCAGTTACAAAGGCCATAGAATTACCAGTTCACTGTACCCAGTTGATAACCTCACACACTTTATCTGAACTTAGATAGATGTAGGCCTTACTTCAGCTGGAGAATGCATTATGTTGGGAGTAAGACTTGACGAAGAGGCAGGGTATAGCCTAGAGGGCGTGGTGGTGGGCGTGGTCTTCCCTGGGTCGGTGTGAGAGCGTAGGGGAAGCGAAAAACGGTTCAAACGCCTTCTCCGTACCTTTAAGAAAGTCGATACCACCGTAACATCATTGAATTTAAATACTAAATGGTGTAAAAATACTCACTTCATCCATGGACAACTCCTGAACTGGTTCGTCCACGTGCATTTCAGTAGAAGCGGGAGAGTCAGTGGTTACAGACGCCATAGAAGCTTCATCTCCGGGCTCCACGGCATCTTTACCGTCACTCATGCCCTCCTCCGTCTCCTTGTTTACTCCCTCCAGGTACTGCGCGACGACGATCGATGTGCCAAAAAATTTGTAACCAACCGCAGCAATTCAATATTTTTTATGCTCCTTTCGCGTATTTAGAGTATTAAATCCGCTTTTATAAAATAGACCATAATTTACACTTTAAAAAAAATATGTAAAACGATGGTTATTTACATCAATGTTTAGTTTTTAGTCCACAGTGATGGCTCCCACATGGGCACTGGATACAATTTTACGATACTTAGCCAATAATCCATGAACTTTCTGCTTCTCTGCGGGAATGGTCCATTCATCCCGACGTCTTCTCAATTCTTCACTGCTGACTTTCTAAATAATAATAATAATAATAATAATAATAACAATAATAAAATTGAGACAGACTATGGTGTCATAGTAAGTAAAGGGTCATCAAAATTACAAACACTGGGCTTTTTAAAAATACCTCTTAAATGTCACTAATGTGTGCAACTCACATACAATTACTTGCAGCTCACCAAATCCAAGGTTCGGTTGACATTGTCAATGCATATGAGATCACCATCTCGGACCAGCGCAATAACTCCACCCTCATATGCCTCGGGGGTCACATGACCTATCATAATGCCGTGAGAGGCTCCGCTAAACCGACCATCAGTCACCAAGGCAACATCTTTTCCCAATCCTGCCCCCACCAGTGCTGCCCCAGGACTCAACATCTCAGGCATACCAGGGCTGGGGTAACAAATAAATATAATAAAAGCAAATTTTCTCATTCTAGCCAATATTATGTAAATTAAACCTGACGTTTTGACTTCTTGCCAAAGGAGAAATGTCGGGTTAAGTTTAATTTACATAATATTGGCTGTTAGAATGAGAAAAATTGCTATTATTATAATTATTTCAGCTGAGAATGACTGAATCAACAAATATATAAATAAATAAAATAAAATATGATAAATTATATTAGACATGTATTTCTTTCATGAAGTGAACATCTACACTATCCCTTTATAAGTATCTTGTCAGTCCTTAACCAGACTGAACAAAAGGCTGACGATGATAATGACAATTCAAGTAATAAAATGAGAATGGCACATGACGTGACCCGATGTCACAGTAGAATAGGGACACACCTTCCTTTGGGACCTTCATATCTAATGACCATGACTTGTCCTGGCTTGACCACACCCTCCATCACTGCATCATAGGCTGGACCTTCGCCATCAAAAACTATAGCCTGAAATGGTAGGTAAACAACAACATAGTGCGATACTGCAAGCGTACTGTGATGATGCTGTAGCTACAGCCAACAATACACACTTCCGCCCATTCATTCATTAAACATCAATCTGTTATTGTCCAGACAATGTAATTATTATGAGGGCAGCTCAATGCACTGATCACAGCTCAATGCACTGATCACATCACAAAGAGCCGGCTAGGCTAACCCGGAAACTATTATGAAGCTAATCATCTACATAATAATATGTCAGTAACGATGACGACGGTGTGTGTATTTATGAATAATTTATTAGCCGAGTTGGGTTGGTAAAGTGTCGCAAATAAATGAATGGGTAAAGCATCGTCACATTCAGTACGAAGGGAATCCATGACTCAAGAAGAGCTGAAGAGAGGAAAGGGCTCAAAAAAGGAGGGAAAAAAAAGAGAGAGAGAGCAGGTGATGTAATTAAACCAAGTGGTAGAGGATAATAAAAGTGGACTTAATGCTACTGTATGCATTCCTGATTCACAAAGTTAGTAGTAACATCAAGAACCCTGTGTGGCAGGTACTTGCTAGTGCATGAATAATAGTCATGATACTACATATACATACATACATACATACATACATACATACATACACTGCACATATATGTACACACAAACACACACACATGCATGAACACTACACACAAACACGCATATGCATACACACCACGCACGCAAAAATGTATACGCAAAAGTATAGCCTGAAACAATAATATAAGAGCACTGAAAAGGCACACACACACACACACTCTCTCTCTCTCTCTCTCTCTCTCTCCTACACAAAATATAGAATTATGAATAGTGAGATGAGAACTTACTGGTCCGGTAAAGGGTTGGAAGTCTTTGCCAGATAGTTTGAGGACAGCACTGTCTGTGGCCAGAGATCCTTTCAGTATAGAAATATGGCGACCTGCTGGAGCCAAGGGAGAGGAAACTGGAAACACTACATCCTGGAAGTGAAGGTGAGGAAGAGGTAGATGCCATTGGAGATGAAAGAAAATAAGTAAGTATGAGAAGTAAACATGAAAACCCAAACACTAGGAAATGAAACAGAATGGGAACTTACATAATTATTTCATGGTCAGATGTTGTGGGGTATTCACACATAACACACAACACATACATACACACACGGGTCACACACACATAACACATACACACACCTGCTGAGGTAAGTCAGAGAGGCTGGGTACATTCTTCAGATTGTCTGCAACTGTGAGACCAGTTACTGTGAGACAGTCACCATGGAGATATCCTTTAGTCAGCAGCTCCTTCATCACCACCTGTTGACATGCACGAATAGAAACATACATATACACACACACACACACCTTGCATTGCACAAATTGAGACACCACTAATGCAGTAGTACTCATTCCAGATCAAACAATATCCTACAATAATGTGATATTTAATTCCTGATTACATCATGATAAATTGATCACTAAATGAATGTAAAAACAGGAACTTCACTTTATTTCATGAAATAATCAAATACCAACACTGTTGGTCATCCCTTTCCCTGGGAGGGTGGACACTGATGGTCATCCCTTTCCCTGAGTGTGGGGAGGGTGGGTGGGTGGGAGGACTGAAAAGAATGCATGCGAATTCTGATTTAGATATGATGAATTAATATTTTATGTTGAAACACAATAAGAAGAGAATTCCCTCCCAATAGCTCTCTGTTTCCGCATTCACCCACTCCCTAAAAATATCATATTCTACAAAGTGGCTAGCACATTATCAATCAACGCCTTTCAGCCAAGAGACTTCTAGTTAAAGGTTAGAAGGAGTGTTTACCGACTGAGGTATTATTAGCCTGTCTGTGACTAGACTGCTAACATAGTGTTCTGAAAACCACTTCTGGTTCAGTTGTCACTCTTGTAGGAGAGTTTAATTAATATGAAACCATATGTACAGGGGCGTAGGCAGGATTTTCAGAGGGGGGCTCAGAATTAACCTAAAGTCTAACCACACCCATTTTACCACAACCACACCCATTTCTTAAAAGCCACACCCCTATTTGGCAAAATATAGATTTGTGGTGAAACAAACCAGCTCGACTATTTAGTTAGTGTTTACCATAACGGAATGATAAAACTAAATGAATAAATGAAAAGACAAATGAGTTGAATTGGGGAAAAAAAATTAAAACAATAAACTTGCACATTCTATTTTACGTGGATGTTTGTTTAGGCATAGTTTACAAACACTATCAATGTCTATTTCCATTTCATATTTGCCGATCATTTTGAGGGATATGCAACCATTTTGATTTCCAACGATGAAGCTCTTCATCAATAATCTCAACATTGGGGAGATCCTCAGAATAGAAGGCAATAGTGGGTCGAATATCATCAAGTGATGAAGTTGTTTCCAAGTATGCAGGCAAGAGGCTTTGTAAAGCAGCTACTTGTGTAGTATGTTTATCAAACCTAGTAGCAATACTGGTAATCAGATAGTCGAGAAAAGGGATTGCTATAGTCTGCTTAAAGTATTCTTCTACTGAGCTACTTCGAGGGTTAAAACGATGCTGTTGTCTCTGACTTATGCGTGGCATTGAAATTGATATTTGAGACTTATTTGCTAACCGTGAAGAATGCTGAAAGATACGTAGGGAGTATTGCTCAATATTTTCTCTTTCTTGCTTTAGATCTCTACAACACTCCTTAACTTTACTTATGCCAGAGATAAGGTCATTGGATGGTCCTTGCAAACTAATTACAGCACTTTTAAACAAAGAAGGGACCTAAAAAGAGTAACTAAAGAATAAACAAATTCAAATGACTCTAATACTTTATTTATTACTCTATTGAACTCCATCTTAAAGTGGTCCTACCAGTTTTACCACCTTGAGGAATGCATACTGACCACTTTAGAATGCACCTAGCTATTACTGTATCATTTTTGTGCGCCATGCTAGTTTAGTGGTTAAATTTGAGGAAAAAATATGCACATACCTAACTGAGCAATATAATCAGTTTTTGAAGGATTGATTCACGAAAATCATTAATTTGAAAGGGGGTTCACGTGAACCCCCTGAACCCCCCTGCCTACGCCCCTGTATGTATAATTGTAAGTAATCTTTCCCAATGTGTCTAGCTAAATAGATATGCCCCACAGCTAACCAAAAACAACAACAACAACAACAACAACAACAACAACACAACAGCAACAACTCACTGGAACTCCACCTAGGGTGTCTAGATCTGCCATGTGGTACTAAAACAACAACAACAACAAAAAAACAACAACAAACAAACATCAAAACAATTTCAAGGCAATAGAAGCACACCATGTGTACCTTGCCATGAGGTGTGAGGTTGGCTATCAATGGGACACGCCCACCAATGGTGTTGAAGTCTTCTGCCTCTACTGCTACTCCTGCTCTATATACAATAAAATCACATCAGAAACTATCACACCCACAATGGGCGTGGCCTAGAAAGTTTAACTCACTCCTTAGCCAATGCTAGCAGATGCAGTACACTATTAGTGGATCCACCCAGTGCCATGACAACCATAATGGCATTTTCAAATGCCTAAAGAAATAATAATAATAATAATAATAATAATAATAATAATAGTAGTAATAATAATAATAATAATAATAGTAGTAGTAGTAGTAATAATAATAATAGTAGCAATAACAATAATAGTAATAATAATAATAATAATAATAATAATAATAAATGCTAATAATAATAGTAGTAATAATAATAATAATAGTATAGCAATAACAATAATAATAATAATTGGCGAGCGAGTGTAGCGAGCGAGACACTTACAGGGGTAAAAATGAAAAAATCGGGGATGTTTATTTATTTGTATATATGTTTGGACGTACGTATGTCATTTTGTACTTTGACCCTCGCGTTTTTGTGTTAGTTATGTGTTCGACCCCGTCCCAAATTGCACTAAACAGAATCCTCTGGTTTATCGATCAGTACCCGTATCACCCTAGAAATTGAATTGTTTACCGTTTTGAATTCTTTTGCGGGTGCAGTTAAAACTTGAAAACTTAAGGGACTTCCATTTCTATTCAGTTAGTGGCGGTGGTAAGTCAATGCGCTCTTTGTCATGGTTATAAGCCGTGCGCAACAGTATTTACTTGAAAATACATTGTCCACTAGACTACCGCTAAGGTAAGTCTGTGTAGGTGCATGTCCAGTTGTGTCAAAATATTGTGTGTTACAACCACTACTTAGCTAAAGAATATTACAAAGAAAACGTTTAAATAACGTGTATTGTTTTGTTGTTGTTTTTTTCCTTCAATTCAAGCAGTTGCAGAGAGTTTGTAACTATGGCACTGAAATCCCTTTACCTTGTATGCGAAATTTAAAAACTGGACCTTATTTTCAGTAGCTTCAGTGTTAGAAGTCAAAATCATTCATATAAAAATAGTATAGTCTTTAGGCTCGCTCGCCATTTTGTGCTCAAGCACATCACTATAAATGCTAATGAATAAATAATGAATATATGGGAGAGTAAGGTGAACTATGTAGAACACAGGCCAATTAAGTACAATTTCCCACACCTTACCTTCCTGGTCATGATATCCCTGGCTCTAATCTTGCAGTCCAGCAGTGAGAACATCTGCTCCACCACAGCCACACACTGGGCCTTCTTCTTGTCTGTCACTACGTTCTGCCTG
>WLWD01000219.1_pt1 | contig 69274 bp, 51 predicted proteins | sample 6712731 | NCBI WGS metagenome assembly WLWD01 (sample SAMN12718690, study PRJNA576275) | sponge metagenome | isolation source: marine sponge | host: Mycale hentscheli | place: New Zealand: South Island, Marlborough, Capsize Point | collected 2014-11-01 | reverse complement strand
CCCCGAGTTCAGGAGCAGATGAGGAATGCATTTGGATTTGAAGAGAGCGAAGCCATGAAAGTGAGTGAATGCCGGCGGTACATTACAAAAGTGTGCCACACCCACTAATTAGAGCACACCTACATGTATATAATTTTACTAATCTCAGATGCCGTGGTTTCAATAAGTTGAGTGTGTTTCTTGATGCTGTCGATTTGAAGTGCTAACTATATATCCACTCCCACAACATAATAGTAGTCACATATAATAATACATAGCTATACTGCAACTTCAGCCACAACAACAACAACAATAATAATAATAATAATAGTCATAATAACTAATGAATAATAGATACAATTGGCTATTTCTCAGTTTTTTGTGATATCAGGATATACATGTAGTACATTATAAATTGTGGTAATAAGGACATACATGTACTGTACATGTAACGTAACATAGAGCATCTTAAAGAAGTTGTCTGATGCAGGCAGTGTATTCCTAGGAGGTCACTGACCTTTATTCTGTACTACCATGTTTACCTACACTCGTTGTTGTTGTTGTTTGTTATTGTTTTTTAGTCTGTACAGTAAAAGTTGTTTTACCAGTGCATATAAATAAATACCCTTTCATATTATTATTATTATTATTGTTACTTTTGAACCTGCATACATAATACACAGATATCAGCCAAGACTGGAATGGCAGTGGAGGATCTTTTCCCAGCTATCATTGATAGATTACCAGGGTAGGTATGTAGTGTGTTTATTTGTATATGTCTATATGTGTGTAGGTACAATATGTGAGTTTTCTGTAGTGATTGTATGGCAGTGTTGCTTGCACACATAGTATGTACTTAGTAGTCCTCTTTCTTGCTTTATTTTTTTCCTGACTAATTTTTAATTTGTTTGTTTGTTTGTTTCAGTCCGGCAGGTGTCGGGTGTAATCCTCTGAAGATGTTGTTGTTTGATAGTTGGTATGATCAGTATAAAGGAGTTATTGCTGTCATGGCTGTGGTGGAAGGAATACTAGAGAAAGGTAAAGGGTGGTCAAAATTGTGAGTATCATTGGGACCTTATAAGAGCACAAAACATGTTTATCTGTGTACAAAAATGTTTATCTACATATTTGTGTATGTTTTATAGTGATTGCTAAAATCTATCTTTTGTATTTTGCACAAAATGACTTATTTTTCTCATAGAGTTTGATGTAAAAAATAGATTATATAATTTATGAGGAAAGTTTTTAAAAGGATGTGTGGCACATCTTATTAAGGCAACGAGCACGAATTTTAAAAATTGGGCTAATTTTGTGAGCAATGATAGTATTATGAGGACAAATATTTTTTGTCAATTCAAATCCATTCTCAAGTATGAGGCGTTGGCTTTTTTTTTTCTCACTGGTTGATTTGACATGGAATCACCCGAAAAAATTAATATATAATGCTAACTGCTGACTTGTTTATATGAAGTTACATCGTCGTTTGTTACTCTGACCTCTGGAAGTGATCTCACATACATTTAAATCAATATGTTTATGTTCAGTGTTGATTGTTTTGTTTACATGTGTGGACCAATAAGTTAGCTATTGATGCAGTACTACATATGTAATAACTAGATTGACACTTTCTCACCTAAAGGGGTCTGGAAAAAAAATGTGAAAAATCTTAGTTGTCGCCGGGGATTCGAACCCAGGGCCATTGACTTTATCCACCAGTGCTCTAACCACTGAGCTACACAACTCTAGACTTCCAAGACTCTCACATTATTTATGAAGGGTCACAACTTGATAATTACTATGTACATAATAAGTTCTAAGAAGGACATACTCTGTATAGTGTGCAGTGTTCTAGCTGGATGTTAATGTACTTCTTTAAAAGTAATAAGAAGAGAAGTATACCTACTATATTTGTGGGTGTGGTTATATTGGTGTTTCCTAGGTGACGAAGTCCAATCTTCGCACACTGGTTTATCCTATGTGGTCAATGAAGTTGGGATTCTGCAAACTAGGAGAGTACCACAAATTAGACTGTAAGCCACACGCACGCACACATATACACACACACACGACAAATTTGAAGTGGGTAAAGATACGCCATACGGTATATTTCTTACTTTCTAGGTTTACTCTATTCTGGCCAATAATATTTTGTATCTCTTCCCCCTCATAAGGAAAATAATAGAGACCATGAGTTGAAGTTTGTACTGATAGAAGACCTACGAAGTGCGGACCTCGTTTTAGCTCTGTGCCCGTCGGAACTTTGGTCTGCAGCTTTATTGAATCAAATTAAATTTTTGTACGATCTTTTTTTAATTATCCACGTAGGGTTTAATGGTCGATACATGACCTTAGCTTGCTGATATAGCTATGAAAGAGTTTTTAGCTAGAAAATATCTGAGAATGGACGGAAAATCTTACCCACTTTTTTATCGTTTTAGTAAATGGTGTCGGCCATTTAGTCAAAACAATATAGAACACAACAATAAAAGCTACTGGTTTACGGCCTTACCATGTAACGGAATTCGGAACTTTATTTTGTCTCCTACTGTATATTTCAAGGAGGCCTTTTCTTAAATGCTTTAATAAAACTGGAATATTATGATAGTATGAAGTAATTATTATTGCATGAACATTTCCTACAATTTGACATTCTTAAATATATTAGGCATAGCATTCTGTTCGCTGTTTGTTTTGTGGTGTGCACCATTTGGAGGTAGCGGTATCATGTATTTTCTTATTGCATATTGTGTGTTTTCATGCAGAACGTGTGGTCAGGTGGGGTATGTGGTGATGGGAATCAGAAATGTCCATGATGCCCACATTGGAGACACGTTTCACCACGCTAGCACTGCTGTGGACCCTTTACCAGGATTCAAACCTGCTAAGCCTATGGTACAGACCTATACAATTCAATGTTTTATTTATACACTGGGCACTATACAACACATTGACTTTTGCATATGTGAAAGGGTGTGTATTGTATATATTTGTGTGCGTGATTTGTAATGCATACATACATGTGTGAGTGTGTGCTGGTGCAAGTTTTGTGATATGAGGGTACAAAGTTCGTGTGTGCACATACTTGTATGTACATGGGTGGAGTGTGAAGTTTGGGGTGTGAACTAATCACTCCAGATGTGAGTGTCAGTGATATACTCCACATGCAGGTGTTTGCTGGTGTGTTCCCTATGGACAGCAGTGAGTACCTCCCTCTGAGGACTGCCGTGGAGAAGTTAACTCTGAACGACAGTAGCGTGAAGGTCCATCCTGACTCCAGTGTAGCTCTGGGCCAGGGATGGAGGCTGGGCTTCCTGGGGTTACTTCACATGGATGTCTTCAGACAGAGACTGGAAGAGGTGTGCATCTAATAGGAGTGGTGTTATACCTCTCAGCGGTTGTATCATCATTTTTTTCTGTAGTGAGAACACACAGCAGTAGCAGCAACAACAACAATAATAACAACAATAATAATTATTTCAGCCGTGAATGACTGAATCAACAACAACAATGTAGCAATTTTAGTCAAAAGGAGAAAAAAATTATTTTATGAACACTAAATGATGAGCCAGCTCTGTATAGCTATTTCTAAATGATGATCCAGCTCTGTATGGCTATTTCTAAATGATGAGCCAGCTCTGTATGGCTATTTCTAAGCGTCTACTATGTATGGCATATCTCAATGTCTGTTGTTGTTGTTGTTATCTTATATTATTAATTTTGTTTATTGCCTCATTTTATCTCTGAAGTGCCAAACTTTTAACCTACATTATACATTATGTGCATTATGTGTGCGTGTAGCTGTGTATTTGCTGCTGTCAAACACTCTAATTCTACATTTCTGCGCGTTTGAGTTCAGATCTAGAGATATTGTACATGTATATATACTTTTAGCAGGCATACGTGGGCACAATGAATAAGCCGTGAATCTGATGTTAGGTGTTAGTGTATGTTGTATAGTAATTTTATTCTACTTTTCCATTGGTGCTTAGGAATTTGATGCTTCAGTCTTGATCACCTCTCCTAGTGTTCCATTTAAAGGTATGTATGTGTGTTTGTACGTTCCTGTACGTATACATGTAACCTACATTAGGTTTCATGTATGTCTTGTTATTCAATGTAATGACTTGTTAATCTGCATATAGGTACAATGTGACCATGTATGTATGTACCTTATGTATGTATTAATGGGAAAAGCTTTCTACAGAGGAGTAAAAGGCCCAGGTCTTGAATACATTTTTTCTGTTTGTGTACTTTGGCCTTACCCATCTGCTTTTTTTATTATTATTTTTTTTTTTATGCTTGTGTTCAAAGTACCTAAAGCAGTGAGGATGATGAGTCTCTCTCACACACAAAGTCCTTCAAGCAATATGCTGCATGAAAAAAGTGTCAAATGTTCTAGTAAGGTTAATTTTCTTAATGACTTTACAAGTCCGAGGGTAAGGGGAAACAAGAATTCAGCTAAGGGGGGGGGGGGGGGGGGGGGGGGGCGGGCCGGGGAAATTGCACTAATTGTCACCCCCTCCCACCCTTAAATGAACTTAAACGACCTTTTTATATTTTATTTTTTCCCAAAATTATTTCTTCGTGAGCCCTGATTAATAATAAATTATTACTAGCAAGTACCTTGAAGTATTGCAAAGTAAGAATGCAGTAGCGTTTCTACCATTGGTTAAGGTTACATAAGTCCCTCTCCTGCTCTCTTTTTTTCTGAACTATCTGAACTTTTCTTCTATCCCACCACTCCTATCTTCAGCTCTTCTTTTTGAGTCATAGCGCCCCCTTTTCTTTTGTCTAACTCTCCTGCATTTCTGTCCGACTTTGAGAAACTTTTGTCTTCTATTTCGCACTTTAATTAATCACTTGCCTTTTTGCCTTCTCTTCCCTTCCATTTTAAACCTACACCACCTTATTACGCTGATTCCATCCTCTTTTCAGTTACAATTAATCTCTTTTGATACCTATGCCGCCTTCCATCGTCTCTATTGCACCCGCTTTTTAGAAATAACCGGCATGTTCTACAGAATGTGACGACGCTTTACCTACAGTAAAGAGACGATGCTTTGCCAAGCCGTACCAAGCTCACGATTTATTCATGAATACACACACCGTCGGTCGTCATCGTCGTTGTCGTTACTGACACACAAGCATATTATTATAATAGATTATTGTATTGATATTCTGTATAATTGTACTATTTTATTATTATTATTACTGTTATTGTTTATTATACATAAGAGGTTTTCGTTACTTTATAATTGCAATATTTTGATTGCAGTATTCCTTTCACGTTTTTTTTTTCTCCCACACGTGGTATGACTGTATTATTGTTCACACTCCTATGACCATTAAATATATGGTAAAGGGAAACAGTGTTTATGGTGTAGGAGACTATAAATACATAGTAGCCAGGGTTTCATACAGGATTTTTTTCTGGGAGGGGAGGGGGGGGGAGGGGGGGGGGAAGAGTTTAGGAAGGAGGGGGGGCCACACGGTTGATTGACCACACCCAATTTTGCTGAAACCACACCCATTTAATTAAAAGTCGTCTCAGGTCTAGAATTAGTGACACCAATCTTGGAAGACTAATGTGTATTGCAATTGAAGGACCTCAATTAACTGAAGTGAACCTTCACCAACTATTAGATATATACAAACAACAAACTCACAGAATACCATTATAAATCATAACCACGGAATACCACTAAGTAGTAAATATTATTAATTTATTTCATGAAATTCTGGGGGAGGAAACCCTGGTAGCCAGCTAACTCTTTTTGTTATTTTTTGACCATTACATGTAGTCACCGATAGATAGCCAAAGATGTTAAGTTTCATCACCAAGTGTTAAACATTACCACCTCTTATTATTCCTGTAGCTTTATTTAGAGATGGTCAGGAGAGCCTCATCTTAAACCCTGCTCAGGTAAGTACAGTATGTAGTATTATTTGCTATTATGAAGTTGGCATAGCAGACGCAGTTGTTTATGTTAGCCATTTTGTGTGGTGAATCAGTAATGAGCTTGATTTTTTTAGGCTACTTTTAAAGCTTACTTTTTCACAGGATGTACGTATGTGTTAATATTATTGTTTTTAACCTGTGTGCACATATAGTGCATTCCATACGATGTTTCGGATTTTGTACCATAAAACTGGAGTAGCAATACTGTTTATTTCACAGACTTGATTATTATGGTTGTGTTCTACTGATTATACTGAACTGCCAGTGCTATTCGGCGTGCGAGCGTAGCAAGCGAGACACTTACAGGGGTAATACAATAGAAAATCGGGGATGTTTATTTATTTATTTATTTATTTGTATATATGTATGGACTTATCTATGTCATTTTGTACTTTGACCCTCGCGTTTATGTGTTAGTTACGTGGTCGACCCCGTCCCAAATTGCACTAAACAGAATCCTCTGGTTTATCGATCAGTACCCGTATCACCCTAGAAATTCAATTGTTTACTGTTTTGAATTCTTTTGCGGGTGCAGTTAAAACTTGAAAACTTAAGGGACTTCCATTTCTATTCGAGTTAGTGGCGGTGGTAAGTCAATGCGCTCTTTGTCATGGTTATAAGCCATGCGCAACAGTATTTACTTGAAAATACATTGTCCACTAGACTACCGCTAAGGTAAGTCTGTGTATGTGCATGTCCAGTTGTGTCAAAGCATTGTGTGTACAACCACTACTCAGCTAAAGAATATCACAAAGAAAAACTTTTAAATAACGTGTATTGTTTTGTTGTTGTTTTTTCCCTTCAATTCAAGCAGTTGCAGAGAGTTGTTACTATGGCACTGAAATCCCTTTACCGTGTATGCGAAATTTAAAAACTGGACCTTATTTTCAGTAGCTTCAGTGTTAGAAGTCAAAATCATTCATATAAAAATAGTATAGTCATTAGGCTCGCTCGCCATTTGTGCTCAAGCACATCACTAGTTATGTATAATATTAAATAGCAATCAAATTTGTCGGTCGATTCATTACATTTTTCTAATGAGATATATTATTACGAGGCCTGATTAGAGCAGTGTGCATGTTGAAGCTTCAGCTAGTCTACTTAATCATATTGTTAACGATTTTTTTAGCACAATCCCTATGTAGAATTGAACAGTATTATATTTGCATCCACATACTACTCATACACTATTGACAGTATCCCATTGGAGTTCCAAAGGTGACCTTTTTTGAGCCGGTTGTCATGGGCACACTGATATTCCCGGACCAGTACATGGGCAAGATCATTAAAATATGTGAGGTAAACTATCTGGTGGTGAAATGTTAGAGAAGAACTGAAATGGATTAATTTTACTGGATTAAACAAATCACATTAATAATAATGTAATTAATATTATCATTATTCCTATTATTATTATAACTAGCTTGGAGTGTTATAAGAGAATGTATTCAATATCCACTTCTTTAGAGCTAGGCAATGTTGATTGCAATACAATGTTACCAGTATACTTCCTCTTAATTAAATATATTCCTACCATTATACTAATTATTTATTGTTACGTGATATCCTATCACTCATAGTGGACGTGTGTATAATAGTTGCAATCCTGTATCAAACCCTGAGTTGTGTTATAGTATTATGTAGATCTAAGGATTATTTTATTACAGTCAGATGGCATTGACTGTTTTCAGGAAATGATACATCAAGGAACATTCTAAAGGATGTGATTAATTAGAGAGAGTGGGTGGAGGGATGGGAATTAAATACAAATTTCCAGAGAGAACATAGTGATGAAGTAGGAAGTAAGGCGGGGCGGGGTGTTGAAGTATTGCATTAGTGTACATTGACTTTGGTACAGTAGGTCAAGTCACCAATTGTAGTGATATTTTTATGAGTCACATGGGAATATCAGTAAGATAGGAAGTACATATGGTTGATATTTATTACATGTGTAAATTAATATAAATTAATTTCATTATACCATAGTAAGTTTGGTATTAGAGTGTAGTACATGTGTTGATTATCGTACAGGAAAGGCGTGGCACTCAGAAGGAGATGATCTATCTGGATCAGAAGCGAGTGATGTTGAAGTATCTGCTGCCACTCAGTGAGATTGTAGTGGACTTCTACGATCATGTCAAGACTGCATCCTCTGGATATGCCAGGTCAGACAGCCACCCATGACAGCTCAGTGTGAGCCAGTAGTCTATTATGAGTAATAATACAGCGTGTAAGTCACCTCAGTGTGAGCTAGTCTATTATAAGTAATAGTATAGGTGTAGTCACCTCAGTGTGAGCTAGTAGTCTATTATAAGTAATAGTATAGGTGTAGTCACCTCAGTGTGAGCTAGTAGTCTATTATAAGTAATAGTATAGGGTGTTGTCAATGTAATCTCTTATTTTTCTCCTTATTTCTTTAACATTTCCTAACCCATTCAATTTGGGAGGAAGTGAATGATACGAGTTGGTGAAAGTAGGGAAATATACTACTAAAGTTACTACTTAGTTGTTCAGAGATGGTTAAATGAAACATTCATTATAAAACATTCTCAATTTAACCTTCTTGCACATGTGTCATCATGATGACGTGCATCTGAATATCTTTTTTTAAGAACTGTTTTAGTCTTGGTATGTTAGGGCTCTGTACTAAAAGTTAATAACAACTTGTAATGATAGTTTTCATCAAATGTAGTTTTGATTATGAAGAGCAGGGATATGAAGAGGCTCAATTGGTCAAGGTCAGTTTATATTAATCTAAATATTATAAGTGTATGAGTAGAAAATCTAATACTGTCAGCATGGCACTGATTTGATAATTGTGCTTATGAATAATTTTTTAAGATTTATTTATGTTTTTTCTTCCTTTATTTAACATTTGCTAGAGTTCTACTGTATGTAGGTTTTTGCCTTCTTTGTACTATCGTTTATTTCTCACATTACATACTTTAATTCTAATATGTTCCTTTACTAGTCTATGCTACAGGGTTTCATAGAAAAAGAGGGGGACGAAACCTTGGATTTCCACCCCAAGCGAAAGTTTCCCCCCCTCCCACAATATTATTATTATTATATGTTGTAGTTGGATATTCTACTGAATGGAGTTCCAGTGGATGCCCTTGCCTCTGTAGTTCACAGGAGTAAAGCCTATGAAGTTGGTAGAAACGTTTGCCTCAAGCTGAAAGAACACATCCACAGGTGTGTGAGGTGTTGATTTTATTAGTCCTCTAGGGAATTACTTGTAACCAACTAAGTGTTTATTGAGCATTAATTATATTGGGTAAGATAATGTTTCATCTAGAGAATTAGTCTCCCTTACCACTGCATGCCCTATCCTCAGGATGCACTGGTATGTTTCAGTATGCCTACTTGATGTCTGCCTTTACCAGCATTGCTTCTCTGCCTAGCTCCATCACTTTTCTAAGATAATGTTTCATCTAGAGAATTAGTCTCCCTTACCACTGCATGCCCAAGAGTCCCCTATCCTCAGGATGAACTGAAGTCATTCTTCACTCTCTCGGGGGGGGGGGGGGGGGGGGGGAGGTGCTTTGCATTGTGACACAGGATGTATGCCCCTGCTTTGCATTGTGACACAGGATGTATGCCCCTGCTTTGCTGCACACTTGGAGGTATCATCACCAAGCACCAAACTTGCAGTTTCCACAATATTTCATGTACTTTCTGCATACTTGGGTCCCCGCCTCTGCCCGGTCCTGTTGCAGCTCAGCCTGCTCCCTGTACCTCTTCCTGGAGCCAGTGTGTCCTGCTTACCCCCCTTTCATCATGTCTTTAGCTGCTACAGGTAGGGCTTGTGCCATTAAACACTCCATATACAGTCCAACATCGAGTGTTGACCACTTGTGATGCTCGTCACCAGTAACCATTTGTCTGAAGTGACGATCATATTCTTCGCATGCGGGCCATTTAAATTTCTTGGCTTTCCTCATTACAGCATCCATGTAGCCCAGGAAATCCATTCATTCATGTCTGGGTCATTCGTAGCCACCGTGCAAATGTACAGGATAAAACATCTCGTCCAGGTTGTCACATATGACACTCTGCACATTGCTTTGCGGTGGTCAGCTGCCTGGACAATTAGCAGTTGCTCATACCCAGTGCAGACCCCTCTGGCAATGCAGGTGGCAGCTCCACAAGAATCAGTGTATTCGACACTTCTGATTTTTCTGGCTAGCACCGCTGGCACTGCTGCTAGCCGCACCCCCAGCTTTACTGGGGGCCAGCTTTCTTAGCCGTATCATCTGGCTTCCAGCTTGATCCACCAGCCCTTGCCAGCATCTGCAAGACTCTTGCAGGCTCTCCGACCCCTGTACCCTCATCTAACAGATGTTGTCTGATATCTAGCCCCCAGCAGGCTAGTTGCAGTCCTGTATACAATAACAGCATGAAGTACTTGATTTTTGTGGCTCACCTACTACCCTGCCTTCTTTTATATACAGTAACAGTATCACTCTACCTACTATCCAACCTTCCTACAACAGTATTTATTCCCATCCTTTGTTCCCATCTGTTATTTATTTTTGCTGTTGTATATTTGTACTGCCACTTCCCTTATCCCTTTCCTTCCCCATCCCCTTTTTTATCTGTTACGGCCTCTGCGGCACTGTTTGTCCATGCATAATACTGAGTCCCTACTTAATTATGGCCTATGTCATGTCACTAGCTTACGCCTAGTTGAGCCAACTTCAACCTCAGCGAGCTAATTCATTTTCGTTTAACACTGCCAGCCCATGCTTAGCATTACCAGCTTCTGCTTCTATGTACTAGATTTTCACTCAGTAACACTGCTAGTTTCAGACACAGTGCCACTGCTAACGTCAGCCTGTGCTAGACTGCTAGCCTCAATATCTGCACACTTCTAGTTCCAGCCTCTGCAACTCTGCCAGCCTAAGCTTAGCGTTGCTAGATTTTGTCCCTGTGTACTAGTTTTCAGCTTCACTAGCTTCAGCCTCAGTAACATATCCTACTTCAACCTAACCTATGCCCTTCCCTTTATTACTATAATTATCATTATGATTTGCCTCCTTAGTAGTAATTCACTAGTACCATCTGCTTCCCTTCACAATGCACAACTGTGCTTGGGCCTTACACTCTCACCGCCGATAAGTCACACACCTGTTGCCTCCATGAGTGAAAGATGGCTGCTTGAGTATGCCCTTTGGTAGGCCCCAACCCCAATTATTGCTCACCGAGTTATGCCTCGCTTTTCCCTTCGCACTTCCTCCGCCTACTCTCCAGCCTTGCCTCTAGTCTTTCGTCCAACCTTCCCTTAAGGTCGTCCAGTAATGTGTCCGACAGCTCTGTGCTACCATCTCCTGTGGCGCTCATTTCCTGTGCATTGACTCTCATTAGATGATGCTCGTTGCTATTTTCATCTTGGACACATGTGTGAGCTAGTGTATGCTCCGCATCCTACTTAATGCACATGCTTGTTTCCTGTCCTTTCAACCTCTTTACTGGCCACCACTCTGCTGTGCCTGTTCCCACTAGTTCACTTATATTAACTCTACGTGTTAAATATACATTATAATAATCTTTATTTTGTATTTTAGGCAGCTATTTGAAATAGCTATCCAAGCTGCTATTGGAAGCAGGGTTATTGCGAGAGAAACGTGAGTTCAGCTCATTTCAATACATGGCGATGACTTTATATAAATGGTATATTATTAAAATACAGAATAAGAGCTCTAAGGAAGGACGTCACTGCTAAATGTGTAAGCTTCTAAATTGTGATTGCTTTTGGTATTATTATTGTTGTTATTGTTGTTGTTATTATTATTATCATTATTAATGTTATTTATTATCATTGTAATTGTTATTACCCCTATTGCACATGCATGCGTACTCACTTTGTCTATTAGCCAGTTAGGCATTCTGTCATTCAGGAATAACTGCCAAGTATAGTTAGTGTCTTTCCAAGCATTGAAAGTGGCGTCAAGGTGTTCTATTGGGGCTTAAACAGCCAAAAAAAATTCTTTTTTACTTCTCCAAGAATACGTACAATCATAAGCCTTAGCACTGTTTTTTTTTTAAAAACCCTATCTTGATGTTGTACATAATTACATGAATGAAAGAATGAATAAATGCCTTCTCGTTGTCCATCTGGTCTTTCACATTTTGCTGCAGAGTTTAACCCTGTTGTTGATTGCATGCACATTTGGTACAAACCCTCAGCACCATTTACACCAGTTAGCTATTATCAATTTTGACGCAAAGTATTTTTCTCTGACATTACTAATTATATAGTATAGCTTTCAAAGATTGATACGTTACTCATGCAGTGAAGAAGTAACTGTGAAGTATTTATCTGTAAGAGGGAGAATCTACTGATGAACACTCATGAGTACTTTCATATGCCAGAATTTTTTATTTGGACTTATATTGCAGATGGAGCTATGTACATAGATATTTTTTGGCCATACATTGACCCTATACATAGTTAGCAACACCCCCTTATGTGAGCAAGTAATTTCTTACAGCCCGAGAGATTTTTTGGTTTGTATCACCTAGTGCTGATATTGGAGTTTTTCATTGAAACTACTGGTAAAGTGAGTGTCTGGCATGTATGAAGACAGCATTTAAGTCTACCGCGCTAATTACACGGCCTACATATCGCTATATTAGAAATATGATTTTGTGATAGCTAGTTTCATAGGCAGAGAGTAAAGGGTCTCTTAAACTCACCCCCCCCCCCTCCCCCATTCCTTCCCGTGTCTTTCCCCCAGCTAGTGCATAGTAGTGTTAATGGTTCACCCCTTTAGTGCTTATTTGTAAGATTCTGTCAAACTAAAAAATTATTCCTTGACAAGGTAGAATTAACTAATGGGTATGATTGATTCGTATTTATCATACTTTCATCAATTTTACATGTAGATCACTCATCTATTTACTAATACTGTATGTCGTTGTTTTTGTAAACAAACTAAACATCACCCAATATTGTAGGTGTGGCAAGTGCGACCGCTTGATTGGCCACTTAAAATTGTTTTCTACACCCATGTACTGTTACATGTACTACTATAATACAAAAAGCAAATAGCAGTTGACACATTAATATGCACAAAATTACTCTCTTACATTAATTTCAGGAATAGCGATAACTTCTGTAGTATCCAATTTAAGCCATTCTGACTACCTCAGTTACCAGTAACTGGTGAACAAGCTCGCAGCTCTACCAAAAAAAAAAAAAAACATAGCCAGAGTTATTTTTGTAATTTTAGCTAACAAATATGAAATTACGTACTTACCTCAGCTTCTCCCAAGTAATGGTGGCTCCCCTGGTTTAAATTTTTTTAACCGCTCTGGCTACCAGTGGCACTTGACAACCAACAAACGGCCCCCCAAAAATGATGAGGTTTTTCCAATTACATTTGGTAAAGGGTTTCAATGCCATAGTAACCGTTCGCAGTAACTTTTTGGGACTCGAAAAACAAGCGTTTCAAAGGAATTATCTCACAATTTGGAGCCCAAGTTTCAAGTAAGACTTGCTTAAAGCTGTGGTATCAGAAGAAAGTGGGGTCAAGCCTAAAAAGCCGTGTTAGGGGGGCAAAATGGCACCCGTGCGTGTGTTTAAAGGGCATATGTACCATCCATATTATACATATATATAACATATACCCGATTTTGCATTGTCCACCCCTAATACTGTCTCGCTCGCTCGCCATTTACTTTAATCACTATTATTTACTTGTTTTCAGTATGGAGGTGATATAACAAGGAAGCTCAAGTTGCTGAGGAAACAAAAAGAAGGAAAGAAAAGGATGAAACTTATTAGCAATGTGCAAGTGACCAAAGAAGCCTTTTTATCAGTTCTTAAAAAGTAGAAGTTAGCTAGCTATAACCATTTCAGTCAATTATATCATTTCTAATATCATATTTATTATATAAAAAATCTCTTATTGTATGGTCTAATTTGCTATTTCCCTCTTTCCTTGTGCTTCTTGATACTAAACTAGTCCCAGTCATCACTTAATAAGTGGCTAGATCCTACTGCTGCAAAAACAAGGTGTGATCACTATGTGTGAAGAGAATAATGTATGTATGTAGGAGTGTGAGGACAAAGTTGTATGAGTTGCCAAGGACATGGTTTAAAACTTATAAAATATAAGTTGTCCTGCTTGATTCTGTGTAACTATTATATCTAATATTGATGTGATCATGTAGTAAAAATTTTAGTGGTTACTAGCTACACTAAGTGAGCATAGCTATTAATATAAATAAAACAACTAGGGGTCTCTTATTGGACTTTCTACTGCAGTGGCTTTTTAGAGAAAGGGGGGATTGTTAATGATAGAGTATAATAGGCTTTTAGCTCTTGTTAATTTCCTCTTTTATTAGATAACCTATTTAATTGTAGCTAATACCATTATTAAGAAAATTATAATAATAATAATACTGTTCGTAGGTAGCTAGGTTGTATTGATTGATTAGTTGATTTTGCTTCATCCAGCTCTGCTCTCCTGCGCTGATTCACTTCCTTTTTTAGACTTACTGATGTTCCAACTCCAGGTTGATCGTGGGTGATAGGGTGACTTGTCACCCTCTCAAAATGGTCATTAAATTGGAAAATTCTAAATACTAACTTTAGTCAATATCAATACTTTTTATTGTTACAATAAAGTAAGAAGAAAGCTAAAATGAGTGGTAGCTATTAGGCTTCTGTCACACAAGAGTGCGACATGAAAAAGGATGTGAAACTGAACATGTAGAGATTACAGTCACAATTATTATACATGAATGAACTTCCACTTCCATTAAGCTGCAATATATAGAATTTTTTCACTCAGAGCCGAGATTTGTACTCGGGCAATTACTTGAAACCAAAAAATTTCCTCAAGTACTCTCACCAGTCTTGCCTTGTGACAACGTAGAAGGAAATTCACTCTACACTTTTTAACATAGAGAACTCGCCTGGTTGTTGACCATGAATAGTCAGGAAAACATTTGGTATGCCGTTTCTGTAATGGGGCACCCAAAAATATCACTCCCTGTAAAATAATCGTTATAAATTCTGAATCGTAAATATTTTCGCAAGTAAAACACCTACTAGCTAGGACTTGTCAATCTTCTGTCAATTCTAATCAGTACGTTTCAAGTTATAGATTTTTTTGAGACATGCCGTAGAAATCAGCTGTGTCGAATCGATATACAATCTAGCAAACTAGGTAAGGTGTAGCCAAGCTATGAATTTATTTAAAAACATTACGCCACACCCCTATTTCAATTACAATTACGTATTGGGCGTTGCTTGTGGGTTTATCCTTTTACAGAGACCCGTAACACTTGTTTCTTGGTGAAAATGTCATCGGGGACTAAGTCAACCGCCGTAGGGTCAGAATCTGATTACGAGCTATTAGTAGAGTTACACTGTGAGCGCTCCCTAGTTTCGGATGTAAGGAAGATCTCCTTTACCTCCACTCCCACTACTATTCAAGAAATAAAAGAAAAAGTTGAGGAATGCTGCTCTGTTCCTGTCTGTGTTCAGACTGTGTACTATCATTCTGAACTACTACTTGATGATTGTGTCCTATCCACACTGTACATGAGGAGTGGGGATAGTATCAAGGTCACTTTTCCTGAAAGAGGAGAATGTGACAAAGTCAAAGAAGTCACCCAGTGGCTTACAGCAGTTATTCCCCTTTTGAGACTATGTCAATATGCAGATGAGACCATGTTAGAGGGATTGAACAGTCGGAACATTTCTATCTTGGTGAACGAAGAAAAAGCTTCTTTGATGTCTCGTGAATTATTTTATCCATGGAATAACAAAGTCAAAAGCGTCAACTGTTCACATTTTGTGTATTTAAATGGAGTAGATCTCTTAGTCACTTTTCATAAACATGCAATTGAGCTTCGGAGAAGCAATGACTGTCAGTTTGCGAGGTATTTGTCAACATATTTCGAAGTGATTTGCAGTCAAACCGTTGCAAACTTTGCCGTAGATTTCGCATGCCGTCGAATACTATTTAGAGGTGAAGGACTGGAACAATGCATTCAATCATTTCTGATCAAGCCAGCAGATGATGAGAGTCTGTTGTTCAACCACGCCTACAGCATAGTGGATGTGGCCTTGTATGCTGTTTGTAAGTAAGTGACATGAATTAGGGTGAGTAAGTATGTCTAAACTATTCATGAAAAAAAAATTAACATCTTGTGACATCAGCATTCCCTCTCCCACTCTCTCTCCATTTCATAACGTCACAAAGAATGCCTCTGTTTCAATGGCAATAGCTGAGCCTCAATTTGCTGCTTGTTCTGGCCACGAGAATTGAGGTGCTAATATCAGCACACAAGGGTGAGATACTATCTTCGTTATTATAAATGTTTCCTAAAGTCTTTAACAGCCCAATTAACGTTGAGTCTAAATAATGCCTTGAAAACCTTAACATCAAGAACCCACCCACCTTCTTAAATGTTTTTTTTTTTAATAATGTAGTTGTCCAATTTGTACACTATTAATTCTCAATTTGAATTATTCTTCCGTTGTAATACACCTGAATTATTCTTCTGTTCTATTAATTGTGCATGCATTTATTTGTAGTGTTATTGTTATTATTGTTGTGGCATTAATATTGTTAAACTATTCTATTATCAAAAAATTGTCATAATTATAATTATTGTTTTTCTCATTGTTATTGTTAACATTATTTTATTTTAAATTGTTTATTTCAATTTCTCGAAATAAGCATATTTCAACATTGCTGAAAAAGACTCAATTGAGTTGAAACTTTTTACACTTTCAAAGACATAATACTGATTCCAATATATTATTATGTTGATGATGTATGAATAGCATTTCAGAAATTCCTGAAGTACAACTATGGCTATCTGAAAAAAGTGATGTAATCCAGCAAGCACTGACAGTGGCAAAGTCAGCTCGCTACACCTGCAATACGGCTACAATGGCAATTAGTCTACTGCTATGTCTGGCTCAGACTCCTGAGGCTCATGTAAATTTGTTCACACCGAATATTGTAGACCAGCTAGTGGAGGCATGTTCTATACGCAGAGGTGAATTGGAAACATCTGGAGATGATGATGTCATGGCATTAGAGTAAGTTGTTTTTGATTTTTTAAGTAAAAAAAATACTAATTAGTTAGTTTGAATTTACTGAAGTAGATTAGCTAAATTTTGTATTTTATCTGGACATAAAAGTTTTGTTTTGAACTTCTTATACTTTGAAGATCACCCCCAACTGAACTGTAGGTCTCCTTTACAATTTTGTATCCAGAATGAGCAAGTGAATCATATTCTCCACACAATGGCAGCATAGGACCTGATTTTGATGTGTGTGTGTATATATATGTGACCGGATTTGGGAAAATCCGCCTAAACGCGGCAAACAATTTTTTTTCAGTATCACCGGGTAAAGCCTTATGGGTCGATTTTTTTCGAAATTTTTTTATGGCAGAAATGGATAGACACCAGTTAGCTCTAGCTTACGACGCAGTGGTAAGCTCTGGCGTGCTCTAGAACTCACACTAGGAGGCTAGAAACACTAGCCGGTTGGACTCGTGTACGGAGAGTTGTTAAGAAATTATTGGCGGGCTTTTACTAACAGCCGGGATAAAACTGTAGCTAACTAATTCACTTGCTATTCTACATAATTCACGTACTCACGCAATTCTCATCATCATAGTTTCTTAAGGAGCCCTGCATTAAGCCTTTTAGACTTCTTTCAATCCGCCTGTAACCGATTTATTCCATAGTGTCCCGGAGACACACAGTAATAGTATACGGACACAAGGCACGCCCCCTGACCTTAGCAACGCCTTTACTGGGCGTTTTTTCGAAATCAGCAATAATAAGTTTAGCAAAAATACTGAAGTGTTGTAGTGCGTAGGGCGAAGACGGCTTGTGCTACAGCTTCCAAATTAGGAGGAAGGCATCCCAAGGCCCCGTGCAGCCTACTGGTAGAATAAATTAGAAAACTTTAGATGCCGCATTTAGCCGGGTTTTCACAAATCCGGTCACATATATATATATATATATATATATTATATTTCAGTTTAAACAAAGAACACATTTATCACAGTCACTATACTGACATATATGGCTATGACATGAAGAATGTTATTATTAACCCTTAACGTCAGATAGGGGTCGAATCGACCCAGTCATATCTGGGTTTAGATTGACCCTTTTTCTTGTGCATGCTTCGCATATAAGCGTTATTATCTAAATAAACGAATTCAGCTTGAAATACGCGTCATTTTGATATCTTTTGTGATGGGGTAGCAATAGAAAGATTTCGAGTTATCACTAAGAGAAGTGAAGAGCCTTTACAATGATGGAAGTGATGACTTTGTTGGTGCTAAATGAAGAGTGTCAAGATGAAACACTGAATTTTTGCAGAGCTGAATGCTAAGAACTCCGTGAAGACTGCCCTTTAGGGGTTGACACTGCTCTAAATGGCTCTTCACTGCTAATTTATTCTGAGTACCTCTCTTCTAGGCGGTGTGCTTCTCCATACTGTTGGTGCTACATGCTCCTGCTGAACAGGAATCTTTACTCCATCAAGAGATATGTTTATAACTATATCAGAGCAAGTAAATTTTAAGAAGCACTAGCCAACTCTAAATAACACATATCTGAGCTATTTTCATGCATCAAACTGAGCTGATTATTTCAATATGTATGATTATGTAGCTAAAATACAATAAATAATCTATGGAATTTCTGATAATAGTAGCAAATTATGGAAGTGTGAGCGTCTAATATACCGTATAGCAGGAAATTTCCGTGGGTTTAAATTTTCGCGGAACTGCTTGCCTTAGAAAATTCGTGGGTGAAATATTTGTGGGTTGATTAATGCTAAACCACACCCACTTTCTACTTAACGCTGGCATGGCCACTTTCTCTGTTGAGAGCGTTGAGAGCGTTGTATATCAGGAAGTTTGGAACGCTGATCTTGGTGAGCAACTACCTTGCTGAAGAGATTTAGGAAACCCTCATGATCCATCTGCAGTAGGCATGGTGAGGGCTTCCAGAGTAGTTGGCCATGTGCCTAGAAGGATTTCATCAATATGTTCTGTATTTCTACGACGTGGAGGGTCTATCACTTGCACTGTAACTGGTAGCAGATACTACTCAGGAGATCTGCCACAAGGAGGCCTGGAACTACCCTGTACATTGAAGTTCGAGGGGAGGGAAAAGGAAATTACCAAAGTTAAGAAGCTGATTAAGTTAATGCTGTCTTCAGTACCTTCCAAGGTTGAAACCAAGGATGAACCTTCCAAGTCTGAGCTAACCAAGGATGATTTGCAATCTGGATATGAAAAACCTCCAGAACCAAAGAAGAAGAAGCCGTTTTACGTCACCAAACAGGAATGTAGGGAGATAGAAACTAGCATTACCAAGGAGGATTTACTATCTGACATACCTATCAATTTAGCGCAGAAATTTCTACAAGCTGAATTTCCCAACATTAAAGGATTGCAGTCCACATTACTACAATCTAAGAAGAGATTGTCCTCACATACCAAGAACCAGCTGCAAATAATCCATAGTCAAGGAAACCACTGGATTGTGGTATCAAGTATTGACTGTGATGGTGGTGTTGTTAATGTGTACGATTCAATGTACAGTGAGCTTGATCCTGACACTGAAAAGGTGGTCTTCAATCTATTTGGGACAGTGAAGCTTAATTTTGTAAATGTGCAGAAACAGAAAGGTGGGAGTGACTGTGGGTTATTTGCCATTGCAATTTCTACTGCAATTTCTAATGGATTACACCCCTCGAGAATAATATTTGATCAAGCAGCAATGCGCAGTCATCTAGTTACATGTCTTAACAACAAGAAAATGACATTATTTCCCATTATAAGTCAGTAGTATACATCATTAGTTAATAATAATTATTATGATTCATGAACAATATTTATACCAGCTCCTTTAAATCCATTTCTTATGATTTCTGGCTTGGACAGAAAGTAATCATACATGCTGACCATCCACTTGGCCCCCAATGGTTTCATAATACTCAGTTTTAGATCAACAAACTTGGCATGGCCACCACCTGCAGCCTTTAGCTGGTCACAAAGCTGCGTGGCATACCAGTCCTGGAATTTCCCACGTAAAAAATTCTTAGCAGCTTTGTTGACACTGACATCTAAGGGCTGTAGTCTGTCTGTACAATTAGCAGGAACCATAACCACACTGATATCATTATCTTCCAGCAGCTATAAGATAGAGCTTGTACATTGACCCTTGAACTTGTCAAACAATACAAGGGCTCTTTGATCAGAAGAGAGTTTAAGTTTTAAGTTCTGCCCACTTCTTCTGGACATATGGAATTATAGTATCCCTTTAATGTAGTCTTCCATTGTATTCTCATTAGACCAATGATTGTGGCTAAATGTTATGTGCCAATCTGAAGGAAATGAATACGTGGGAAGGCATTTCTTTGTCTTACCCTTATAAATAAGTTGGATGGGTAGAAAGTCTCCAGTAATAGAACAGGCGAACACGGCCGTGATTTGGCGCTTATCATCGATTCCCGCTATCTCCACCCTGTTTGACCCTTCCTTTTCCATGGTCCACGATGATACTGGAATGTAGTGGATTCCAGTTTGGTCCCAATTAATTACAAGTTCATCAGGTAGTTCATCCATCACAACATTTGCCTTAATGTCTATCAAATACTGTTCTTTTAGCTCCTCAAAGTTTTCAACACTCACTTTAGACTTCGTACTGGCTCTTCTCTTCACCAGACCCATTCGGTGAAGAATACTCTTGGCCCAATCCTTGGTTAAGGCAATGTGACCACCATTGCTAAAAAGTAAGTTGCTGTCCTTGCTTCGTACAATACCTTCTGCACATGCCATAACTATGGCTGTGTTTACTACAGCTCCATTACTGCGTAGAGCAGTTATGTACGCCTGTACTTGCTTGTTCAATTCTTCTCCCAATAATAACGGACAACCTCTCCTCTTCTCAGGAAACTTAGTGACATTCACAGGTTTATTCTCCATTTTTCTCTTCTTTATTTCTTTGATATAACTGTCCCTCCAACCCTGAATCGTATGTCTCCTTCAAGGTGAATTGGCTGGCATAATGGCGAATAGTGGATGCCACTCCATGCTCAGCAGCCCTACATCCTACTTCAGCCTTCTGTTCTGGGGTGAACTTGGCATAGTAACTCCTTTTCTTACCAGAAGCTGCCTCTAGGTGTCCACATTTCTCCACTTCACTGTTAGCAGCTGAAATTGAAGATGATGGAATAATCTCTGACAGTGGACCTTGAGGATCTTGATATATACATTATAATTAACGAAAGTCTACGGTAATTTTTAAAAGTTATTCTGGATTTAAGTGAACAGCTTAAAATCCTGCATTTCTTGTCCCCACAATTCAGTCCGGAAAGGGTTAATACTGAGGGTTCACATAATTAAAAAAAATGAAGGATTTACTTCATAGGTGGAATTTTGGCCGATACAATAGTTGAACTGGCCAAACATATATTAACACTAGTCTCAACTCAGAAATACATGTTAATGAACATAATCAGGCAACTATTGTATCGGCCAGAATTCCACCCATGAAGTAAATCCTTCATTTTTTTTTTATTATGTGAACCCTCAATATTAACCCTTTTCAGCCTGAATTAAGGAAACAAAAAAGCTATGTTTTAAGCTACTTGCATTAAACTGTTTATAACAGAAACCATTAAGAATGAGATCACATAATATGTGACAGGCTCTGAGAAAAGGTACAAATTGGCGGAAAAATAAAAAATGATTTTATGTCATCATCGGAAACTTCGTTAAATTACCTCCATTTTGATACTAAATGCGGCGCTTAAATGTCTTTTGTTGCGAAGATATGGCGCGATTAAGGACTGAGGCACAAAAAGGTTCAAACGGAGAAAATGCTATTTCAACGCTAACTTCCTGTTTTGATATAAATCCGTGACACGTCCGTGTCACGTACGGGTGTGGTTCCTAGCTTGAATTCAACGAAGGGGTGTGGTTTCATGCATTTCTAGATTAAAGTTCTCGTCGGACCGAGTTTTTTTAGGCGCTTTGTTCGGCGACTAGATGGTAAAATTCAGCATTCAAATTTGGCACACAGATAGAGGAAACCCTGAAGATCATTTTGAGGTAAAAAAATTTTTTTTTTAGTTTTGAAGTAGCACTCGGGTTTTTTGCCGTATCTATGTATTTGCTGTAGCGCCAATTCTCAGAGCCTATCACATATACACTTAAATTATAGAGTATGAATTACTCTACCATATTAACCACACAAAAAACACATAGTTGCCATGGCAACAACTTAGCAAGGTTTTTATCTTGTAATTCAGTAACCACTTACCAGCATATATATAATACAACACATTGAAATACAATTTTTTAATATTTAACATCTGTTGTAGTGGAGAAGCCCCTGTAAGCACATAATAGTAGTAATCATACATAGTAACCACTAACAAAAAAATTGCATTGGCGGTGGCAGCACCTTTAATAAGTGCACATGTAATGTCATTGTAGCAGTAATGTGACTTAAATTAACAGTTTATTGAATGTAATTTCTATATTTCAATGTGTATATAGATGCTATGCTGCGATAGTGCTGGCACAAATGATCTGTGGTTCTCCTGAGTTTATGCTAGGTCTTCCATTACACAGTTTGAGGTCAATGACATCTCTCATGAAGAAAGTGTTAACCTATGATCCTGTGACCATTCGAAATTATGAGATTAATCAAGGACTAGTGTGGGGAACATTTCTACCATATATGACATTTCTGTACACTCCAAGCTCAGTCGATTTTAATCGAGCGAGTGAGAATTCATCCTTGATTATTGATTTACATAGTTGTGCCTTTGATATCCTATTGCATTGTTTAGAGAATGCCTTAGGTCGAAAAGAACATGTAGACATTTTAATAGAAGAAGAACTGGTAGATTTTATGGTTGTTCTTACCTGGACTTTTTCCTCAGATTCTCACAAGAGAGCATTAAATATTTATAAGGAAGTGAGTAATTTTCATCAAATACAACCACCCTCTTTATCGTCTATTGCGAAGGCTGAATTGGCAAAATATAAGTATGGACTGAAAAAAATGCGAAATATGAAGTCAATTTCTCATTTATTTAGTTAACTACTTATGAATTTACTTTTACTCCATTAACATTTCATTTTTTTAAATAATTTATCATGGTAATTAGCTAATACAAATTGTTTCATATTTTTGAACACATTAATACATTGTTTGTAACATTGCTACTTATGTATAAGTGCACATATCATAAAAAAATTTTCAAACTTTACAAGAATCAATGCATATCCATTCATAGCTGGCAGTTATTGATGAAAACAAATAACAACAGCAAGAACAACAAAAGAAATGCTGAAAGAGATCAGAATAATATAAATCTTATCATGCCGTTGCAAAATTGTTTAGCTTTGTATAGTCTACTCTGATACAAACAATGTATTTTTAATGTTGATTATCACACTTCTGTAATATTTACAATAAGTTATACGTCATTTATATTATTTAGCTATAGCTAGTGTGTTATTATGAAGTTGTTTGGAAGAATAATCTTTATCTAATAATGTGTACACTTCTTATATAGCTAAAGTTAAACCTTTAATAATGTGAGCATAATTAAGTTTTGTTTCAGTTTATGTGATATACGTTAATTTTAGCTCAAGTTCCTTATTTGCAACATTCTTGTTTTAGATATTCAATCATTCTCAGCAAAATTAATTAGTGTTGTTATGGTGTTAACTTTTACATTTTAATTTTATTACATTTTTTTAAATTAATACAGCAAGTTGTATTTTTACTTTTTTTTTTAAACAACCCAGTTTAGTTTTAGTTATGATTATTTTTACTGACATAATCTTAATTTAGTTTTTGTTTTTGTTTTTTAATATCTACAGGTGAGAGTTATTATTTTAAGTTTTTATTAGTATCCTAACTTAATTAAGTATAACTTTTTTGTTACTTTGTGCAATAGCTTTACGGAGTATTATTACATATTTTTTGTTAACTTTAAAAACCTCACGAAAGTAAGCAATATTTTAATATGACTAGCTATAGCTATCTAATTTTTATTTTTTTATTTTACAGAATATTAATTTTAGTTAGCTTGAATTAATTAAGTTTTAGTTTTAATTTTAGTTGATATTGTAGCTAGTAGCTAGCTATATCACGTGAGATTTAGTTAAACAACATTTCTTTTTTTCAAAACAATTTTAGTTTTGTGTTTAGTACCAGAGTAACACTAATAATAATTACATCCTTCCCTTCACTTCACGATATAATTATTACAATAAACATTAAGCATGCTCCCACCAGTTATTTAGCTGTTTACATTATGTTTAGCTGTACATCACATCAAGAATTTAACCTTAATTGCCATAATGGGAAAACCCCTCTCATCAGGGATCTGAACCTCCCCAACCCAGTACTCAACCTCTCCACCAGATTGCTCAATTCCACGGAGCAAGAAGTTCTACTACTAGGTCTCAGATTCGCACCCACTCCACGCAGAATTCCAGACCCTCTGGAATTTTTCGACTCTTACTATGAACAATGCAAAAGATCCTATAACAAACTAATCAACAGACCAAGCACAGAGGAACTACCAAACCTCATAAAAGAACATCTGCAAGCTATTAAGACGAGGCTCAAAGACCTAGGGGAACTGAAGGAGAAGTCCCCAGAAGATCTCCACCTCAGATGGACCAATCTTTCCAAAGCACACCAATCAGCCCTCACCAGCCTCAGGAAGGACAAAAGCATCACCATCAAACAGGCGGATAAAGGTACCTGCATAGTGGTGCAGGACACATCAACTTATAACTTATCTAGAAGAAGGCCTTAAGGAGCTCCAAGACACCTCGACATACCAAGAACTACATGAAGACCCCTCCAAAGAGACAGCAAAGAAAGCAAATCAACTGATAGCACATTACAAAGCAGAAGGCCTCATCCAGAACTACCTAGCAGACAAACACACTACCAAGCTGGAAGATGTGAAACCCCAAAGGATGTATATATTTCTTGAGAAAGGTGCACAAGACCCCCCACCAATTTAGGCCTATTGTCAGCTGCTGCTCGGGTCCCACCCAGAAACTGTCCCAGCAAGCCAACCACATCTTAAGAAACTATCTGGGAACAGTTCCCTCCCTCATCACCTCTTCCACACAAGTTATCCATGCTCTGGAAAACCTCTGCATCCCAGCAGACTCCAGAAACCGGCTACTTCTCGCCACACTTGATGTCAAGTCACTCTACCCATCAATTCCACATGGAGTTGGAGTCACAATGGCGTTACAACAAGCTATGCCTACAAACCCTCCCATCACCAAGGAACACAGACTAAAGCACATGCTTCGTGAAATGCTCCTCCTCCTGCTAAAGGACAACACCTTTGAGTTTGCGGGAAGGTATTTCAAGCAGATAAAAGGAGCAGCCATGGGAACACCAGTAGCCCCCACACTTGCTAATCTGTTTATGGGCAAACTAGAAGCAACAGCACTGAACTCTTGGACCGGGACCCAACCTATCCTATGGCGGCTCAGATACATTGATGATGTTCTCTAGCTACTTCAAGACTCTGAAGACACTTTGACAGATCTCGTTGCACACCTCAACAGCCAAATGGCCTCCATAAAGTTTACCTTCACCTGCTCAAACAACATATCGACTTTCTCGACATCACCCTGTATAAAGGTCCAAGATATCTCCAGGAGGGACGACTAGACATCAGACCATACTCAAAGAAAATCGACCCTCATGCTTACCTTCACTATTCCTCAGCACACCACAGAGCAGTCACTGCAGGGATGGTGAAAGGAGAGGTCATCAGAACATTAAGAAGATGCTCTTCACCGGAGACCTTTGCAACAGCAATACAAGAGCTGGAAAAATGGTTCAGCAACAGAGGATACCCCAAGAAACTCCTGAAAGACGTGCTGGCTACGGTGAAGTACTCAGACAGAGAATACCACTTGATGCACCAGGAAAACAGAGGGCTCCCAGAGCTGACTATAGTCCTGTCAGTTCGAAACCACCCGGCGATCAGGTCATCAGAAGTATATGAGGGACTGTATGACCCTGACTTGCCATTCAGACCTATGGTGGCAAGGAAAAAGCCAGCATGCACTGGTGAGCTAGTAACGAGGGCAAAGACACCAACACATTAGAATCGGCACACTCCTAAAACCTGCGGACCAGACCTGTCGAAAGAAAGTAAATGGCACCCCTGGGCCTCCATCCCAGGGGTTCATTTTCTCGTGGGTCCTCTCAGGCCTGATAGGCCCCACGAGAAAATGTGCCATGTTATCATAGCCACCACAATCAACCTGCATTCAATGTCAATAGGGGCTCTGCCCCTCATTCAACACATATATTATTAAGAACACTGTTTCATGCAACCCTAGTCATATGATCTCTAGTCATTGGTTTAGTCTTATTTAATTTTTATTTTCCTTCAAGTCACTCTCATCCTCACTAGAAGGCTAACAAAGCCGAGTTTATACTTGTCTAAATAGTGATTTGCATCTGGTTTGGCCCTGGTAGCTAGAGAAATATCTAGTATTTAGCTACCATTTACAAAGAGTTTAGATGTATATTCTCTCTTTCAGGCTGAGAAAGGAATTACGAAGCTAAGTTTTAATTGTTTAATATGAAAGTAAACAAGATTAATCTTTCTTCTTTTTTCAGTTAAGATTCGTTTTGATTATTTTTATGAATAAATTAGTTAGTTTAATTAGCATGAATTGATTGACTTTTATTTATATATAATATATTATTGATATACCTTAAATTAAGAGATTTAGTTATCAGTTTTTGTTAGATGACTCACTGACCGTTCCAGTGAGTCAAAACTTTTGAAATTATTTTATTAAAATATCAATGATACTTGGATTTGGATGTCAATTTATGAGTGGAAAGCGAAAGTTAGCATGCAATTATCCTGTACATTGTGTTGCCATTATTTGTAAAAATCACCCTTATAATTTTTAAAACTTGATTGGGCGGAGGGACAGCATCCTTCTTTTTATTTCAAAGCACAAAAAAAAACTTACCGCAAATGGTTGGAAACTTCAATGCTCAGTTCATTTATGACTTTTCCGGACCTAATGTAATTAGGCTGGAAAGGAAGTTACCCATCGAAATGATTACAAGAGAGACTTGCTAGCTTCAATAAACACAATTTGGAAATAAAATGAAGGGCCTGCCCAGGCCCCTCTCTTGAGACATGGCCCCTGTTGTGCCTCAGCTAGCTCCTCTACAGTTTATCGCCAATGTCACTTTTTAATTTTCGACTGGAAGCAGAGAACTGGCATGTGGTTTTTACCTGCTGTCAGGGCTTTTTTTTTTGTCATACTTTATAAACTTTATTTCTCTCCAAAACGTCATTCTTCACCAATAAGTGCACTTTCACCAGCATTAGTGAAGATTCCTGATGAACTCTAGATATTTTGAATGGCCTTGAATGGCCTTTACAGGGCTACAGAGGTGCACTTCAACATATTTGTTGATCTATTAACAGAGCGCAAAATACTCACCTACATAATAATATTTAGCAGTCAAAACTCAGTTCCCAGCATGCAAGCACCATTTAATGAAGCCACACAGCAACTGCAGTGTATTGTTTGATATACAAAATTACAAATTATTCTCAATAGGACTGCAATTTGTGCCCCCCTTGTCACCACCCCCTTCCATTATGTCTCCTGTGTCTCCCCTGCCCCCAGGAAATAAATCTGAGGAGGGGGGGGGAACCACCCCACTTCCATTACTCCTGGTAAGTCAATCACAGCTATCAATAATCGTTTGAAATTGTGCTTCAAGGTCTATGTCAATATAAGTTTGATTAGTGATAGGTATATTGGAAAAAAACAACAACAATTGAAATGTGGTGTGTTTTGGCCTTTGAATTACTAGAAGAGATACAAGACACACTATAGAGGGAGAACAAAAGATGGGTGCAATTTCTGAATAAAATGTCAAGAGGATGATGGTAATGTCTATATTGGAGTCCATTATTTTTACTGTTTTATGAAATTTTGGTCTATGATACACAACTAAGCACATTAAACAGCACTTACATCTACCAGATGACCCTTGTAATGTTATCGATAAATTTATATTCATATTAGTTATAAGGATGCTCATTGAAAATTAGCTATAGTGCTTTTATAAAGATTGAATAAAATCTTGACTGATTATCAGGGTATTGAATTTAATTCATGAATTTATTACTCTCAAAGCCAAAGAAACAAACAAGGACACTGAAAGTAGGTTGATAGAACCTAGAGAACAAATTATGGCAATTAAAGAAAACCACACATTTTGATAAAAAAAAAGAAAGATATATATGAGGACTCAATTTAACTGATCATGCAGTCTGCCCACTTCAAGAACAAACATCTTATGTTTAATGTCACATAACTTAATTTTTTTTCTATTTCATTTTGTACCTAAATAATTTTAATTTTCTCTACTTACGAGAATGGAAGGAATTTGGATTTACAGTTACTCAAGAATTGTCATAATTATATGTGACCGTCTACGGGAAAACCGGGCACAACGCGGCGTGCGTAATATCGAGAAAAGATCGATCGATTTCTTAAAAATGTATTGTTTCAAGCCTACGGAAGGGAACGGTTAGGTCTATTATAGCAGGAACGACTAAAGCTGCGACGATAAAACTGGGAGAGCTCAATATCTGGACGCCGACAACTCCGTAAGTGCAAAAAAAAAAATTCGAAGGTGCCGCGTTGTGCCTGGTTTTCCTATAGACGGTCACATATTGTAAGAACTAAATGAAGAACTTCTGCTTTCTATGTTGAATTGGTTATGAATATAACTAAATGTTATTCACAGGTGCTTTCTACATTAGTGTTAAACTTATATTATTATATTGTATATAAATTTTACCAGAAGAGTTTTGTCCCAGGTTTTATTGTACGTTTACCTTTGCGACTAATATAGCCATCGACTATAACTCAGCCCTGCTGTGTACCACCTTTGGGAAACCGCTACTACTTATAATAAGTCCAATTAACTGATGATGAACTCCCACAATGCGCTATTACTGGAATCCCCTCAAATATTATAACCGAGCGAGGGGATACTTCTGAGTCGTAAACAGCGACTTCCCTCCAGTCTCTGCTGGAAGTAAAATGAATCATGTCAAGCTGCGTACAACAATAACATTGTGCAAACACATGCCAATAACTTCGATTCTTGCTTGACGCTGTAATTTTGCTGAATTAGCTGTATTTGTTGGCGTGCGTTGTTTCATTTTTTAAATAATATATAGCTATATGAAAATTGATGACATGATAGAATTTAAGTAGTACACATATACAAAATATAGCTGTGATCCGAGTTGAAGGTGGAGTGCAGCCTGAGTTGGTCATAATCACATTGAACTGCATATTGGCATAAACACAGCTTTTTGACAAGCACAAAAATTTAATATAACCAAAAAGCTTAAGTGTGGCTGTATCATCACAAGTTGCTAGCTAAATGGTAGCTATATCACTCTGAAATGTATTGGCTATACTGCATTTGTTATTGAACAGGTAGACAAATAATCTTACCTACATCCTATCAGGTGGTCCTGTTCGCTCTGAGATAACAGGACACTCCGACTATCCTGTTTCCAAACTAGCAACCTAAGCTAATCGCATAGCAATCCGAGGGGAGGCCGCTCATTGTTTACAAATTCTTAATGAAGACAGTCGCGTGATCAATTGAGCCGTACCGCGTGACTAAAAAGCGGGCGCATTTTGAGCGTGAAACCTGTGGTTTTTTCTATTCCCATAGACTTTTGTATTGAGTTATGGAATAGCATTTTCTCTCCAGTTTTGGAGTATACTGAGGAAATATCTTTAACCGCTTGGCGCGAGCTTTCTAATGGTGCAAACCCCGGATGGGTAGCTGATTCCGTTCAAAAGTTATTTAAGTTTTTTCTGGCTAACTCAACTTGGACATGCCATAGTAGGGCCAAATTGTCAGTTCTGAAATTTATAAGTCCAATATATGGGTTTATGTAAGAGAGAGCACAACTTCAAATAGGTAGAAGTTTGCCTCTATCCTTGGTGGGTTAGGTGAAGGATAAGTAAATTTCCTACAGTACGAGACTGTAGAAAATTTCATTCCTAGTCTTCTGCTAGTTAGTAGTGGCACTACAAACAGTAAGAACATAAATAGTAAGCACTAACAACTAACACTCAACTATAGTCGAAATAATGCGTGGGTGCCAGCACAGCACTTTAAGTTGATAGTATTTTAATACGCAATACGGCTATATTATAAGACTTGCTTATCACACCAAATTAAGGATTTACAAAGTATTGTAAAAGTCAAAAATTAATAACATCTCCAAGTAATTGTCCAGGATTGGGTGCTAATTGTGAGATTCTTTTTAGGAGTACCACATCACTGTCTACTATAATTAAACTTGTGTCATGAAAGATTTTTCCAAATTCTGTTGTTCCTCGACAAGTGTAGGGGCCACTATATTGTTTTTTTATGTTAATGAAGGTCAACCTGTTAAAATTCACAATCTTGTCTTGTTGATTAGCCAAAGTCACACCAAACCATTCTGCTTTCTTTATACTGCCACATACTATTGTCACATTTTCATTTTCTGAAACTTCTATTAGACTAGGCAAAACAAATCCCATTGGAACTTCACTGAATACCTTAACATAAAACCAATTTCTGAATTGTTCAATTTTTCCATTTTCATTTTTGTATGTCCCAATACAATTGAATGAGCCAGAATTCAAAGTGTTTAAATTATAGATTACAATGCTATTATTGATAAGGTGGTGATCTACCAGTATTGGAAAGTCATAGTTACTGCTAGTATAATCCTCCTGGTCAAAAAGATCACTTCTACTATAAGTCCATTTAACTGGGGACAAACTTCCACAATGTCCTGTCACTGATGCTCCCTCTAGTACCTCTACAGCTTCTGGTTCTACTTTAGAAGGATAGATTACAATTTCCCTCCAATCCTGGCCACCAACAATGCTGTTTAGACCTAACAAACATAACAATGAGATTATTAAAATCATAGTAGCACAAATTTAAGCGTTTAAATAATTTAATTTATTGCTTAGAGGGTCCCAATAGCCCTACTAACAAGCCTGCCCAAGACTCCACGCAATAACTACTTAATTCTGCTTTACTACTGAATATTTGCTTGGGGTACTTTCCCATTCAATACTTTTCAGTTAAGTACTGCATTTCACCGTTTATTGTAGTTGTGCCAATTCTACTATTTGGTTAAATAAAGGTGGTAGCTATATTATCCAGAATGCATCAAAGGTTTCAACCAGCTAGCACACCAATATTATTCACATTAATAGTAGGCGCGCAATTTGCCCTTTAAAAAATGTATGGGAAAATCGCTGTTCAATTGAAAAGGCTACAGTCCCGCAGTTCTTATCAAAAAACTCATTTCATTGGTTAATCAAATCATGTGACCAATTATAGCGCCGCGCGTGACCAATTATAGCGCCGCGCAAGGGCTAGGGCTAGGGCTAGGGGACCAATCAGAAGAATTCTTTGATAAGAACTGCGGGATGGCTCTGAAAAGGCACGGGGAAAATGAAATAACGCGTAACTAATTGAAATACCTCGCTAACTAAGTGGAAACTAAGTGAGATACCTCGGTAGCTAAGTGAAATAGCACGGGTTAGTGCGCATGCGTGCAGAGTTAGTATAAGTAATAGCACGGTAACCGTGCTGCTATTAGGGATTAATAGCACGAGTAACGATTGAAATAGCAAGCCAAGTGTTATTTCAATTGCTTTACGAGCGCTATTGATCCCTAATAGCGCAGGTTGTCGGTGCTACCGCTCGCTAATAGTAGGCCAGCTTTATAAAAAGTCTCTTGCACGTTGTCCCCTACGAGAAACTACTCGAGCTGTACGTTTCTAAGGTTATACGCGCGCGCACTTACCCGTTCTATTTCACTTAGCTACCGAAGTATTTCACTTAGTTTCCACTTGGTTACTGAGGTATTTCAATTAGTAACGCGCTATTTCACTTTCCCCGTGCGATTCGATTTTTCTCATTCATTTTTTGAACGGGCAACTTACGCGCCATCCTATTAATGTGAATAATATTTGGTGTGCTAGCTGGTTGAAATCTTTGCTGCATTCTGGATAATATTATGGCTACCACCTTTATTTAACCAAATAGTAGAATTAGTTTTCCTGAATCTGGGAAGACTGAATCGTGACTTATATCAGTTATTGTCATACTATTATGTTCACATGATTAATATAATTCACAACATATTCTCAGAAGTAGCTATTTAAAAGAAAACTGTTCACAAAGACACTTCACAACTGCTTGTTATTATGTGTTATAGTGGCTAGTGAGGGTCATCATTAATTGTATATAACATGCAGTTTTATTGAGAACAATTCATAATTTGGTATATTTAACAATAAAATACTGTTGCTGCTGTTGGCTTCATTAAATGGAGCTAGCATGCTGGGAACTGAGTTTTGACCATTCAATGTGTAAGCAAGTATTTTGCTCTGAGTTCATATATAAACAAAAATGTTCATAAGTAAGCAAGCCACAGTAACCCTGTAAAGGCTATTCAAAATACTTACTTCATTAGGAAGCTTTGCTAATGGTGTTAAAAGCGCTATATTGGTGTGGAATGACTTGCTGGAGAGTTATACAACTAAGAAAATATGACCAAAAATGAGCTCAGATGTAGGTAAAACAGCAAGCCAATTCTTTTCTTCCTGTAAAAAATTAAAAAGTGACGGTGGCGATTGGACTGGTTAAGCAGTATTCACTCAACTTTTAGAAAAAGAGGTTGCCATGGAAACTAAATAGCCATTTTCCGAGATATTTTACTGATAAGTAGATTATTAAGGAAAAAGACTACACTCTTGTCACAAATTCTCAAGAAACAACTGGAATGCCAGATGGAAAACTATAGGTGCTGCTGTGCTTGTTCAGGAAGAAGAAATCCTAGGAATGCTTTTTCCTTCAAAAAAGCTACTCTCTCCTTGACAACATCTTTTCTTTGGTGTACACCAGCAAAATGCATTTATTGCCTTGAAGTACTTCGTATCCCATTTCATGCAGCTGCACCTCTTGACTGTCTCAATAGATACACAACATGGATATCCTGGAGCTATTTTGTCATTTGGAAGTAGTTCATCATCTATTCACTTGCACAATGAAGCACTTTTAAGGTTGGGCTTTCTCTTCACATTTGCAATTATCTTGGACATACATGCTTTCATGTTTAAATCTTCTGATGACCAGAGAATTCCACTCTGCTGATTTTGACCTTGTTATGTTGTTGATATACACTCCTCTTCCATGAAATTTGCTTTCCATCTGTCATATTGTTTCCTCAGACTTCACCATCATAACACTGACAAACTCTGCAGCCTTTGTTTTGGAGATGTTGAGTGTGTAAGTGAGATTATAACAAATAGTATTTACACATCAAGTGAAAAGCATCAGTTCTCAACTATATAGACACCACATCAGGTAGAGCCAACTGCGCTGGGGATAATTGGAACTACCGATCAGCGAATTATTTGGCTACTGACTCGGTAGTTCTTTTGCTGTTCAAAAATCGTATATCTCTTTCAGCTGATGTTTTTCACCGACAAAATTTCAGAAGGAGCACATCTGATGGCAATAAATCAACGTAGAGCTGCTATGAATGACTCAGTTGAAAGATCGGTAACGATTTCAATATGGATAGCATTCGTAGCAGAACAAACGAAGAGAGATATGTATCCTTTAACAACTACTGGCTTTCTTGTACGGCCAAGTTTAATAGAGAATGGGCCAGCAAAATCCACACCAGTTACAGTAAATGGAGATGAAAGTGTTACCCTAGCTTCTGGAAGTTGTCCCATTTGTTGGTGTAAAGCTTTTGCATGGGAATATTTGCATGTGATGCAAGCTCTGGTAACATCTCTGATAGCCTTTCTAGCTCCTGTGATGTAATAGATTGGAGAGAGACTACCAATAAGTAAACTCGGACCAGCATGATGATGTAGATGGTGGTGGTAGTCTATTAGAATGTGAGTACGATGAGTTTTACCACTGAGAATAATAGGGCGTTTTTGAGATGAAGTCAACTGCGAGTTTCTCAGTCTTCCTCCAACACGCAGCAATCCCATGATAGGATTTAAGTATCGAAGAGAGCTATGGTTTGAAACTTGTCTGCCATTTTGGATTGCTTTGATATCTTCACTGAACTGTTTTTGTTGATGAATTTGGAAAACATGAATTTCTGCTCTGTTGATTTCCTCAGTATAAGGTGTGATATCCAAAAATTACCGTGTGGCGGTATCCGCGGACATTTCAAAAATGTTTCGCAGGTGGAACTCAGTGATCTGGATAGAGACTTACACAGATTTTTATGGCGACCTATATCTGACAAGCCTCTGCAAGAAGCTAGAATGACAAGATTGACTTTTGGTTTCATTACCGTTTCTTGCAACCCAAGTTTTAAGACAGGTAGCCACTGATCACCAGTCCGAATACCCGGCAGCCTCAACCGTCGTTCTAGAAGATTTCTACGTAGATGACTGCTTAACTGGAGCCGAATCCGAGGATGAAGCTATTCAGCTCCGTGCAGAACTGAACACTTTGCTGAATTGTGCTGGAATGATACTTCGCAAATGGAGATCCAGTTCTGAGCAAGTTCTCAATTCTATTCCAGAAATTCACGAGAAACGGAATCAATTCAACCGCTACCGTTACCTCAAGGCTTCCAGAAAAGGTTGGAAATTCACTGGAACAACACTCATGAGGACACTTTCTATGTAGCCATACCTACAGTTAATGATGCTAATGATGTATCTTCAACCACCAAGAAAAGTATTGCATCTCAAGCAGTACAAGTTTTTGATTTGTTAGGTTTTCATTCACCATCTGTTCTGTTTGTAAAATGCAGAAACTCTGGCAGCTTAAGCTCAGCTGGGATGACCCCGTTCCTGAGACCATCCTTTGTGACTAGCAGAGGTGGAGGGATGACCTTCATTTACTTTCAGCATACCCTATCAGTCGTTGTTGTCTTCAAGCTGGAAAGTCAGTTCTTCAGTTGGAACTACATGAATTCAGTGATGCATCAGAAGCAGCATATGGAGAAGTAGTGTATCTCAGGGTTTTATATCATGACTCAACTGTGTCAACTTCACTGATCATGGTGAAGTCCAAAGTTTCACCCCTCAAGCATGTTACCATACCTAAACTAGAACTTTGTGGTGCATTACTGTTGTCAAAACTCTTATCCTATGTCTGTCATGTGCTTCATATTTCTACAGGAAGCTATGCCTGGACAGACTCTTCTATTGTTCTTCATTGGCTCCAAACACCTACTCACCAGTTGAAGACATTTGTGGCAAATCGAGTTGGGGAAGTACTCAGTAGTATTTCACAGGGCCGATGGAGACATGTACCTACCCTGCTGACATAGCCTCCAGAGGATGTTTACCATCACAACTAGTCACATCTGAGTTATGGTGGATGAGATCACCATGGCTGTCACAGTCACCTATATTTTGGCCTGAGAACTCTCTTACCACTCAGACAAACTTACCTGAACTCAAGAAGTCACAACTAACTATGACAACTACAGTGAGAATGGACTTTTCTGACAGATTTTCATCCTACAATCACCTTCTCCGAATAACTGCTTGGATTCGTCGTTTTATACGCAATTCTCGCAAAAGTAAGAACTTGAGGAATACCTGTCAGTGACCATCCAGTTGTTGTTTCAGCTGAGGCATCAAATACTACTCTCAACTTGGTTGTTGTACTAGCTACTAGACGTTACAACTCCATGCATAGGGAGGTAGAAAGTTTGACTTTCAGGTACAGTTAGCCTGTTGTCTGGGACTTACTCAGCATGTCCAAGGGTGAAGTACTCCTGAACCACTGCTTGAAACTCATCCCATCACGTTCCCCGTCTTTGTAAGGAACGTTCGTTGGATGATGAACCGTGTGGTTGCTTGTTCACGAGAACATCCTAGGTTAGGTGTGGGTTGCTTTTTAGGTAATGACACAACATATCTACCGTCGGAGTTACTTTGATGATTATTTCGAAAATGATCCACTGCACATTGTTCTTCTGGTGACAGGTTGCTTGCTATATAGGTGGTTCTTCCAACTCCCAGAAACGATTAAGGTCTATTCCAGGGTCTGGTTGACTTACTTGCAATGTATATACTCATTGAGTAAGTTCATTGTTAGATTTTGAAAACATAGTTCCACCAATGGTCCAACCAAAAATAGTCAGGTAGGCGATCAGATTAGTTCCTGGTCACCGCTTGACTTCATCGAGCTATATAGTCGCAATCACATCCATACCGAGTAGCAAGTCAATTCGTCCTGCTTTGCCGAATTTAGGGTCTGCAAGCGATAAGTTAGCAAATTAGGTAAATCTGCAACGTTAACTTCAGTTGTTGGTGTGGGCCAGCCCACATAAACTCTCTGTCATTCATATAACTTTTATCATTAGCATAATTAGTCTTTGTTATTTGTGTATCATGTAACATCAGAATATGTGCAGGTTGTAGTTTCTCATGGTATCGAGTTTCGTGCTAGCTTGTGCGTGCTATAGCTGTGAATGTCCAGCTGCAAAGCAGGAACTATGCACCATGTGTAGGAGTGGTTTGTGTTCTGTATTTAAGTTGTAATTGTCATGTGTTGAAGTCAGTCAACAGTCTATCCTGTACTTGTGTGCTACTTCATTGTGTGTCAGGGTACGCCCTGCATTAAAGCTTAAGCCAACTTACCTTTTGTTATATGTAGCTTGAGGAGTTAGGACAGCCAAGCCACACTCACTGTTTGACCTTTTAGTAACCTCATCCTGATACCAGCCCACCTGTGAGCCAGAGCGTCTACCAAGCGCCCAACCGCCCAACCAAGCCCACAGTTGGTAAATGAGATACAATCTTATCCAATATTGCTGGCTTGACATAAACTTTCTGATCTCCCTCAGTTGATGCTAGTTCAATATCAGCAACAAATTGGCTGTCCGGCACTGAAACTCGTTGTATCCCAGATAGTGATGTAACTCGGCGATGCTTGCGAGCTTTCACTTGTTGAACCAGTCTATTGGTCACTAATGATAGAAAAGCACCACTATCAATAAGTGCTCTAGCTCTTATGGTACCACCAGGTCCTTTGACGAGAATTTGACAGGTTTGCAAAAGTGCCTGAGAATCAGAAAAGGAAGTATCTGGGGCAGTTGTGTCGTTGTAGAAACTGGTTGGCTAGTTAAAGAAGTAGTTTGGTTAGTTGAAGAAGTTGGTTGAGAAATTGGTTGGTTTGATGTAGAAGTAGTTTGATTAGTTGAAGAAGTTGGTTGAGAGGCAGGTTGGTTTGTTGTAGATGTAGTCTCATGAAGCAAAGTATGATGCTTATGTCCACAGTTTCGGCAAGAATATTTGCTAGTGCAGGCATCTACACGATGGTGAAGAGACAAACAATTAAAACAAAGTTTATATTGGTTAACTTTTCGTTTCTTCTCATCCAGACTAAATCTTATGAAAGCTTCACACTGGGCTACTGAGTGATCTCCCTTCTGACAAATAATACAACTATTGGCTTTGGTAGCCACAATCACTGGTTTAGATTTTTTGGCACTGGAAAGAATTGTTATATTGTGTTGGCTTGCTGTTGTTACTCTCTGAGATAATTTTAGAGTTTTCAAGAAGAAGGCATCTCTTAGTAGTAAATTCTCGAAGTATGTCGAGGCTGGGAACATCTTTTTTATCAGCAGTATACTTCGACCATTCCCCATAAACACATTTGGCTTTCTATATATGTGCAACTAATATCCTACTCCACTCACAGTAAGCACTTCGTTTTAAGGCATCGATGTCGCAGAACAGTTTCGTCTGAGCATTAAGGAATACTTTGTTAGTGTCTGCAGAAAATTTGAAGTCTGTAATTCGTTGCACTAAATGACGGAAAACTTTCCTGGGACGATGATATTGTCGACTTAGTTTCTCAAGAGAATGGATGAATAGTTGGAGTTTCGAACTTCCTCTACTACGAGTTCCGCTGCTTCCTTAGACTTCAACGAGGAATGAAGGTAGTTCACCCTGTCGGATTCGGTTAACTCTGGGTACTTAGCTAGCATATCAAATCTCCGTATAAATGACGGCCACTCGTTTAAATCACCATTAAAAGTTGGCAGAGATACGGCGGAAGTTTGACTTTTGAAACAGTCGAAGCTATTGTTGAGGTCGTTGACGCAGAAGATCGTAGGTCTGTTGATGGTACTGGTAGCGATCTTTGAAGGTGTGCGGTACGACGCCTTAAGTCCTTTAAATGATGTTTTAATTCGGAACATTCTCGAGCACCGGGCGTTAACATGGAATCCACAAATGCTTCGAACAACTGTTCTAACTTAGGCAAGTCCGAGGCAAAATGGATTCAATGTCTTCGAATTCCAGGTCTTCGTATCCCTCTAGCTGTGTTTGGACACGTGGAAGAAGATGAAAGGAATTGTTCTGGTCTTGAAGAATTTGAAGAATGCCAATCATTGTTTCATAAGGGTACGATCGAATTCTTCGGCTAGAACTTCTTCAGCTTGAAGTAAGCTCGTGGTCACTGTCGGATATGGTTTCTAATATAGCTTGATGATTAGATAAAAATAACTCTTCGGCTCGGTTGAGGTTTTCACGTATTCGTTTGATTTGGTTCGAATCCAAGCGTGAAGGCGGTAAATCTTTGAGGTTGGCTATGCCGTTTGGGGCTCTAGTCACATTTCCTTATGCAGTGCTGATTTTGCGACAAAAATCAACAACTGTAGACATGGTGTAGGTAGGTAGTTAGATTGGACAGACTGGACAAGGATAGTGAGGTGATGTTGTTTGTCTATCCCGCTGAAGGACCAAAAATATAATCGGGAGTATGGTAGAGCAAACTGCGCTGGGGATAATTGGAACTACCTAAACTATCCGATTGAGGTGATAACGACCGGAATAGCTAATTATCCCTGAAAAACGATCAAGTGATGATATAATATTAGAGTTGTGAAAGATAGTTGTTTAGAATGAACGACAGTAAAAACTTGTTGCAGCTAGTAAGAATAAGGGAGGAAAGAGCCTGAAGAGGCTAGCTGGGGCTGGAAGGAAGGTCATGAAGACATGGAGGAAGCTCTGTTTGATTGGATAGTGGAGATGAGGTCGAACTGAGTAAAAGTGCAATTCAAGGGATGGCTAGAGATCCATTCGCTCGAGTTTAGGTACCCAGAGTCCCAAGTACGGCTACAGGAGGAGAGGCAGCCTGGTGCACCTTGCAGCGTGAGCTCAGACCAAGTATGTAGAGTTGCTGTAAACAGGTATGGGACAACAAGAAGACAACAAGAAGCTAGACTAAACACCACAAATTCGCAGAGTATACTTATGCTACTACTGCACGATTGTTTTGAAATGAAAGCTAATATTTTATTAAAGTTACGACTATAGTAAGGAAGGGGGGTTGAGTAGATGCTTTTCGTACTATATAAGAGTTTGTTAAATAACTCCAAGTCAAGCTTAGTTGTGCCACACACACTGACAAAAAATGCAAGTGGAAATCAACCCAAAAATACATTCATTAGGAAGGTAAGACCGAAATTACTGCTACAGTAAGTTTCCTCGTAGTGTCGCTAATAGAGAACATTGTGAATCTTTAGGCAGCGTACTTGATGTCGGCTAGAACTCTGTAGGACAAAAACACTATTTAGTTGATAAAGTTAGTATTGCATAATTATTTCAGTAGGGTACCTCACATTATTATAAAAAAAAAATCTTAAAAAAAGTTTTCCCTCTCCGGAAGTGGATGCTTTCTGTCACGAGGGTGGTAGAGTATGGAGCTATCTACAACAATTCTAGCCCTGCTGTGGAAGGGTACAGGTTCATCTATATCTATTACATTATTATATACACCAAGACAGATATAAACCCCACTGTGCTCCTTCTCCAAATTGATTAGTGTAAACGAGTTACTTCCTGTGATACTATTCTTGATTAAATCACGTCTATAGAACCACTCCACAGGTAGATCACTCCTACATCTAAGCGTTACTGTATCACCCTCAAAAACCTCCACGTAATTGGGTACAATAGTATGATAGGGTAGTTGATCAGTTTTGTCTAGTACAAACATCAACATACTACCGGTGAATTGGAACGACTCCATAGCTTCATTACCGTATCTACCGTGGCAGTGAAATATACCTGAGTCATCTTTCGTCAAACTATATAGAGAAATTTTTGTGCCACTTAATTGATAAAGAAAAGGAATGTTTACTCCATGAGGTACAGGTGTCAGGTTTATTTTTGCGGTACTTCCTAAATTTTGATAAGTCCAATTGACTGGTACCGAACTTCCACAATATGCTATTACTGGAGTTCGCTCGAATATTCTCACAAAGTTTGGAACTACTTCCGATTTGTAAACATCAATTTCATGCCATTTTTTCCCCCAAACAACAAAAATATTGAAAGTAGCAAGGAATAGAAACTTCATGGAGAGCATTAGAACTACCAGCTCTAAATACACTAATGATGACGCTAGTAGATGCAAGTACTATAGTATGTCCAAGTTGAGTTGGCACAACCGCAAGCGCAGTAATTGAGGAATGCATTTAGTACTTTACAGGAAGCAATTCAGTCATGTGAATCCAAGTCAATTAAGCGCGCAAATGTCAACGTTGCAAGTGATAAACGGGAGGTAGCACAGGTGGCATTAATACTGTAATTATTGAAAGGAAGTTTATGGAGTTTTTCGGGCGCTGTACAGCTCATCCAGTCAGTTTTCAATTATATTTATGTTTCTTATGTGCAGATAATGTACTGCAGATGGAAAACGCCAACTGCTGGGGCGTTTTTCTAAAGAGACAGGATTAAAATCAGTCGATTCTACCTACTGTGTCCCAAGAAACATGTGATATTCACAGGATTCAGCAGTACAGCACTGTTAACTGGTAGTTGAAATTACTAGACTTTCTTGTTAAATAAAATTATCAATTGCTTCATTTATTTATAATAATGTATATGAAAATTGATGAAATGCTAAGTAGTACACAAAAAAAAAGTTTGTGATCCTAGTTGAAGGTGGAGTGCTGCCTGAGTTGGTCCTAATCCTTACAATAAAAGGCATTTATAATAGTGAAGAAAAGGAATTGGCATAAACACGGCTTTGACAAGCACACAATTTAATCGCAAACAGCTTTAGTGCGGCTGTATTACAAGTTGCTAGCTAAATGATAACTAAATCACTGAAATATATTGGCTTTACGGCATGTAGTGGGCCCTGACTTGGTTGTAAGGCACGACAGGTGTGGCCTCTCCAGATGGCGTGAGCACGGGTGAAGGACCAGGAACGAAGTTATTCGATATTAACTTGCCGTAACTCCAAGCTTCTACAATCTTCCGCAACCGCTGGCTTTCGCTTGCAGTCTTGGAAGACAGCCGAAAAGTGCGCACTCCCTAATGCTTTCTAGGCACCAAGGTCGGCAGAGATTAACTTTCATTCAATTCTTACTTACAATTACTGTGAATATATTGAGAAGACAAAGATGTGGTATGCTGTGGTTGTATGAGTATGAATATCATTAATGGACATAGTGAGTACGGTAAGGTGTGCATAAATGTGAAGGTGTTCATTCTTGTGATTATCTAGTTCCAATGCATCAAGTTAGTTCTTGTGCTTCAGGAGTGAGGGCCGGCCTTCTGTCTTGGTGGAGTCCCAGAACAGGTAGACAAATAATCTTACCAACATCCTATCGTGTGGTCCTGTACCCTTTGCGACAACGGAACACAAGTTTCCACACTGCAACCTAAGCTAATCGCTATATAAAGCTAGAAACACAGCAATCTGAGAAGAAGCCGCTCATTATTCATTAAATTCTTAATGAAGAAAGTCCGCGTGATAAATTGAGCCGTACCGCGTGACTAAAAACGCACGCGTTTTGAGTGGGAAACCTTTGGTATTTTCTATTCCCATAGACTTTTTTATTGAGTTTTGGAATAGCTTTTTCTCTCAGGTTTTGGAGTATACTGAGGGAACCGTTTAGGCGCGAGCTTTCCATTGGTTCAAACCCCGCATGCGTAGCGGCTTCCATTCTAAAGTTATTCAAGCGGTAGTTACTAGATGGTCAAGGACTCTGGATGGTCAAGGACTCTGACGAGAGATCGGAAGATGGTCAAAGACTCTGGATGGTCAAGGACTCTGGATGGTCAAGGACTCTGACGAGAGAACGGAATTGGTGATTCTGAAAAGTAGCAATTTCTACAGGAATTTTAACCACATTCTTTATAACAATAAGTAAAATAAATATTGTTATACAACAGGTGAGACTGCAGTGAGCCCTCTGACATATACTTCTGTTATGCTATGACCAGTTGCACTTGATAGTAAGATCATTAAGTATTCTGTCAAACCTACCAGCACATCAAAACTAAACACCTTGGAGTACCAAACTGAATACACTCAAATATTCTATCTTTTTTGTGATGTAGCTGTATTCATACACAAAAGCCATAAAAAGCTTCTCTGTTCACAAAATTTATAACAGATTGCTCAGTTCAAAATAAACCACACCCTAAATAAATATCAACAAATTCTTCCTGAATGTAAGACAGATGCGTGCAAAAACACATTCTCTTACCTCTATGATTGAGTAGCAAACTGCTTCTTCCATGAAACCATACTTCCAACCTTACTAGTGTGCTTACTGTGGTAGACCCACTACCACAACATTCATATAAACTATTGCAGCACACTTATCACTCGTTCATCCTATTTCACGCACACCTGCCTTTCCTGTATTCCCTGTATTGACCCTTCCATTTCCTGTATCACCTAATCATCGTGCATGCTCGGCTGGTTTACTATAATATGTGACCGTCTACGGGAAACTGGGCACAACGAGGCATGCGTAAATATCGAGAAAAGATCGATCGATTTCTTAAAACTTGGAGAGCTCAATATCTGGACGCCGACAACTCTGTAAGTGCCAAAAAATTTTTTCGAAGGGTGCCGCGTTGTGCCTGGTTTTCCTGTAGACGGTTACATATATTGACCAGTCTGGCGTGCGCCCCTTTAGTTGTACCTCATGCTAGCTATTCTCCGTGTCCCCAATCCTGAGGATCAGATTCAGACCCTGTGAACTTCGGGTTGTGGAAGGCCTGAACGCCTTGGGGATAGCTAAATTAGTACAACCCTGGTGGCAGCACTCCGAGCGTCCCGTGCCGTCCCACCACAGTTGGTGGCAGCGGTGTTCGAGACGTATTCGAATTATCTACGCCCTTATCTGAGTTCTCCTTCTCCGCTGTTCAAGACGTTGATTCACCAGAGGGTGACATCTGTCAAGCAATCCCTGATTCTCTGGTGTACAGGGTTTCCTCCGTGCCCCTTCCACTTCAAGTTCTTAATCCACTTCTTTCAGCAGTCTGCCCTGCTTCATTCTACACGTTCTAAGTTTGGCTACCCCCAAGAGATCATCCTTCATTCATCGAACGCAAGTTGTTTGTTTCTATTAAGGCACCTGTAGTTGTTTCATCTTGTCGTGCTTGAACGCTGTACAATCGTGTTATACTTTATTCAGTGTGTCAGTTAGCATTCATACACCTCTGTTATCATGCACACTAGAAGGCAAAGAGCTAAGCTTCCTGTTTCCTCTGATTCCCTTTCTTCCTCTGGTTCTGAAGATCTCGTTGCTAAGAGTAAGTCCCTGACAGACCAGGCTAAAGAACATGATATTGACCCTACCATGTTCATGTTGCAGCAGATTCTACAGTCACATTCTGTTTCTAACCATGATTCCAATGAGTCATCCAACCCTGAGAAACTATCCAAGATTATTGGTAAATTGAATGACCATGATGACGTGTTTGTATTCCTTCACCGTTTTGAATTCGAGCTTACAAACAGACATATTCCCATGAACAACTTTTATAGTTATATGCCAGCGTGTTTGACAGGCCATTACAGGGAAGCCTATTACATGAGGGTGGTTTTATTGAACATGGGTGGTTGGCTACTCTATCTCTGAATGTCTGAATGCATACCCCCTCAAGTTCCGTCCAGGTGGCTCAAAGACCATGTTGCAATGGTTCAATCACTGGAAATACAGGTTCCAAGTAATCTTAGATTGCCTTCCTCTCCTGTCCACATTTAATGACAAAGTCGTAGAAGATATGTCAAACCTGTTCGCAACAGTTGGTGTAGTTGCAGGCATGTCCCAAGAACATAGGGAAGCCGTCTTGAACAAACCTTGCCATACTAATCAGTTGTTTATACAGGAATGCAATTCATGGTATTTATCTTCTTCATCAGCTCATTCTAAATTCCATCATCAGAAACCTTATTATGATTCTCATCAGGAGTCACCCCATTCTAATTTTAGCCATCCCTATAGGCAACAACATCATGCGACCACCGTTTGCCACTTTTGGCTCCACCGACCAACAATTCACACCAATCCTATCAAAGCCATTCATACCCTCAGACCGTTCCCAGACGCAATCTCTCAACTGTCACTTGCTACAAATTGCAATCAATTAGGCCATTACGTCAACGCTTGTACAGTTCAATCGTCTGTTTCTTCACAACACACGTTCAATTCCCAGCCACAAGTTTCAGAGTCACAGGGTTCCTTGAACCAGCAGCACTCTTGCCGTCCTACTCCCGTGCCCAGAAACATTCCCAAACCTATCCGTAAGGTTGACATTTCACCCCAGGATACCTCACCTGACGAAGACGCCACTCCACTCAATTGTTTTGATGACGAGGAAGACCTCATTACACAGGGCATCATTAATGGGATTGAAACTCCAATAATGATTGACTCCGGTGCTACGTTCTCTGTCATATCCGACGATTTCATTGAGCTGGATTATGAGCCTGTCCGTTTTGTGTCTATCACTGGTATTTCACAGGTCTCTAAGTCTGTACCCATGTTTGATTTACCTGTTGTACTCCCTACTTTGCAAGGCAATTGTTTGTTAGCAGTAGACTCACGTTTTCCCCCACGTACAGTTCTGTTAGGCTTGGACTTTGGCAAGCGGAACATTATTAAACTCATTGAACATTTGAAGTCCGACCCACACCCAGTTCTTACGGTTACACGCGCCATGCAGGCAGAGTCTGACTTAGCTGCTCATGTCACAGATGCCTTACACAGCACGGAGCCCGTCCACTTGCATTAGATGACTATCCTATGGTTGACTTTGACAATGAACCCACACCAGTTCCTGTTTCACACAACTCATCTGATTTTTCACTTGTTCCCAGATCCATTTCCACTCTTAGTTTTGATGGTATCACCAGAGATAAGTTCATAGAACTTCAACAGGCAGATGAATCACTTGCATCTTTGTGGGAATTTTCTCGCAAAGGCGAGAAACACTGTTTTGTCATTGATGGTTTGCTAATGTGCATGACTTTGACCCAGAATTCCGTGTCCCATGCTTTGGTAGTACCTACTTCTCCAGGTCAAGGGTTTCAGTGGCTGCACACGAAGGCTTAGGCCATGGTGGAATCAATACCACCAGGGTGTTAGTGAATAAACACTTTACTTGGCCAAATCTCTCAGGGGACTTTAAGAAACATGTTATGTCTTGCAAGAAGTGCACACTCCATAGTAGATCTGGCGCACCTAAAGTCCCGATGTTAGAACCTGAGATTATATCTGAGAGAGGGGAGAAGCTAGCCTTCGATATAATAGGTCCCTTACCGACATCCAAGCAAAAGTTCAGATTCATCTTAACCTGCCTTGAGTTAGCATCCGGATTTCCGTTTGCAGTCCCACTTAATTCGTACACTTCCGAGGAAACCTCAAAGGCTATTCTTTCTATTATTTCTGTATTGGGTACACCTTTGGTCATTTTAACTGACCAGGGATCTAATTTTATGTCAGTTACATTGTCACATTTGAAAAAGAGATTGAATATCTCCTCTATCAGGACTTCACCCTATCACCCCCAGTCTAATGGGAGACTGGAAAGGTTCCATTCGACTCTTAAGGGTGCAGTACCACTTGAAACCGCAACGCTAAACCGCAGATAGTAGAGGAGTTATGCTATGTAGTATTTATTTCTCGTTTTATGTTCAATGTACGCTTACTTTGTTGTTGCAGTTGAAACAGACACCAAGAGACAGCTCTTATAAACCAAGTTTCAAGAAAAAAAGACCTACCAGGAACGGAGAAACATCGGTACAAACCTTAAGGCTATTCAGCGATATTCAGGGGCGACCGTTGCAGTTACGAAGTCGATTTTTTTCCCCAGCGGTAGCCTAGGGGCTTCCCCACAACTTAACAACGCCGTATTTTTGATATTAGTATTTGTTTTCCATTTTTTAAAATATTTTTATATTTTTTTTGTATCCTATTTAAAAGAAAAAACTCGTTGTAATGTTTTTTTGATGTGGAGTGTACCCCGTGTACAAAATATAAGTTCATTCTGGTCATCCAGTACTTCTGAATATCGATTTTTAGGTACGAAGCTAACTATTGATTCGTATTCATTTGATTCTTCAACTCCGCCCCCCAACTCTGAGCGCGCAATTTATTGTGGGCAAAATTCCGGGTGGTGGCGGCTCTAATTAGAACTGGTAAGCAAACACAAAAGAAGAGTTACTGTGCGAGTGAGCCCTACTGGGAAGAGTACAAGACTTCTGGAATGTACTGGAGGGTCCTAGACGATGAAGAAGCGGCGGCGTATTAATGGCGCCTGGAGTCACTCGTTTAGAATAGATATATCACGGCTCGCAGCTGCGACTTGAAGGAACATCTGCTTTGGTGTCTTTGGAGAGCTTGATAGAAGGTTGGTGTAGTGGTTAGAAGCAGTTTCAGTTTGTTAACTTCAACTTCTCAGAAATTTTTGGTGCTATTTGTTAAAAGAAAATGTGAATTATTACTTTTATTGACTAATGTTATTTTCTTTCTACAATAATATATATTTATCAATTAGGCTGTTTATTATCAATTATTATTTTATTGATTTATTTAAAATAAGACCAGAATCAAATTTTAGATCATAGTACTTTGTCTGATCTACCTCAACAGGAGGAAAGGTGCTGGCATGCTCTTCATAGAAATAGATGAGCTCAGATTACGAGAAGGCACAACTCCTTGGTTCTAGGGTACAACTGGCTCTCCTAAGAAGTCCCTGAAGGGAAGAATACTACATACATCCTGGTTATTTAGAAGAGAGGACATGGCACTCCAGTAGAGAGGTCAATGAGAAGTGACAGTTCCTTGGATCCCCTTGATAGTATTGGATACTCCAGAACCTTTGGTTTTGTTCATTTCATATTGTATTTGATTATGGCCCTGCTGCTATGAAGTTATGGTTTTATAATATTGTTTAGTAATATTTTTTAGAAAGTGAACAAATATTAATTATCTACACTGCTGTTTCTGCCCTACAGTACTGGTAGTCCTTTGAGGTGAAAGCTCTTTGTGGTAAAGTCTTGAACGCAAACATGATTGGCCAGTAGTACTCGATCTCGCACTGTATTTTGCACGCAACATGCCCATTTCTCGTCATAGCTTCACACCCCATGAATTATTATTTTTAAAGCCTTCATCCTTTGTTTTGTCTACACTGAAATCCATTTGGACTTCACCATTACCCTTTTCTGTTAACATACCTCAATTTAATTATGATTTGGACAACATGCTGGCGTGTCAAACCCATCATGTTGAACAGGCACTAACCTCCAAGTGTTCCACAAAGAGATTGTCACATGACGTTGGGTTGGCAGTGGACTTTAAACATGGTGACATTGTGTTTAAACGTCAACCAGGCCACAACAAGTGTTTGGAAGCAAACTGGATTGGTCCTTATGTAGTGCACAAAGTTTTACCTCCTTTGAACATTTCCATTGTGCCACAGGTTAAGAAATGCAAACCGAAAACGGTCCATCTTTCCCAAGTTAAGAAGTCCTTACCTGTTTACAGAGTTCTTTCCGTACCTGATGAAATAGCTGATAACGAATTCAACTCACCTATTAACACTTCCAGTCCACTTGAGTTATCATCTGTTCAGCAATCCCAATTAGACGCTGTTTTGGGAAGTTTTCCTTCGGTATTTGCCGATAAACCTGGTTGTACTTCGTTGGTCACTCATTCTATACAGGTTACTTCCACGACCCCTATTTGGTCGCCTTCTTATTCCATTCCGATTGCACACCAAGATTCATTCAGATCAGAGATTGAAAATATGTTGGCATTAGGAGTCATAGAGCCCTCAACCTCTAAGCGGTCCAGCCCACCTTTCTCCGTGAAAAAGAAAGACGGTGCCATTAGGATATCGATTATAGAAAGCTGAACTCAATTACGGTAAGAGACCCCTTCACCATGCCATCTATAGATGACATCCTAGCTCAACTCGGCAATGCAACAGTTCTTTCCAAAATGGACCTCCTCAAGGGCTTTTATCAAGTCCCTATGGACACAGACTCTAGACATTTTACAGCTTTTACTTGTTTGCAAGGAAAATTTCATTTTAAGGTTATTCCTTTCGGATTAACAAACGCACCTTGCCCATTTCAGATTTTGATGCAATCTGTCTTACGAGAGGTTCAGTATCCCCTATATAGACGATGTTGTAATTTTCAGCCAGTCGTTTGACGAGCACATCTCTCATGTTTCTTCAGTGCTTTCCAGACTCGCTCAGGCGGGGTTAACCGTCAAGAAGGAAAAATATTCGTGGTGCTTCACTTCTTTTGACTTCCTTGGCTTTCATGTAGGCCTTGGCACCCTATCCATTCCTCAATCCAAAATCATCCACATCTCAAACTACATCATGCCGAAAACCAAATCATCCCTGAAATCATTCCTTGGGCTTATTACGTTTTCCAAGTTCATTCCCGACCTTGCAAATCTCACGTCTGTTCTTACTCCACATTTGACTAAACATAAGCTCGAACACTTACTTTGTGATGACGACTTTGTGACAGCTTTCGAACTTATCATCGGTTCTATATCATCTCACACCTCACGTACTGTTCCCAATTCTAACGATGTATTGTCTGTGTTTTCTGATGCTTCCTATGCAGGTATTGGTGGTACTCTGTGCGTGCGCAGAGATGATGATTGGATCCCAGCTTCCTTCTATTCTCGGCAACTGTCTCCGGCAGAAAGAAACTATGGCATTTTGGATCTAGAGGCAACAGCACTACTTGCCACGATTGAGCACTTTAGACTTGATTTGGCAGGACGCTTCTTCTAGGTCTTCACTGACCACAAGCCACTGATTGACATTATTGATGGCCCAGCCCCTTCGGCGAGATTGACTAGATGGAAGTTACGTCTACTCGAGTTCAACTTTGAGATTCAGCACATTCAAGGAGTTGAAAACCCGATCTCTGATGCTCTTTCCGGGCAGTCCTGGCCATCGGATGATACATCTCATCCCTCAACGGGAACATTTTGCCTCATGAACTTTTATCAACTTTGTTTATTTGTTTACTTTATTTATTTTTGTGTGCCTTCACCTCAAAGGGGGGGGGGAGATGTGGTAGACCCACGCCCACCACATTCATATAAACTATTGCACGCACACTTATCACTCGTTCATCCTATTTCACGCACACCTGCCTTTCCTGTATTCCCCGTATTCACCCTTCCGTTTCCTGTATCACCTAATCATGGCGCATGCTCGGCTGGTTTACTATTATATTGACCAGTCTGGCGTGCGCCCCTTTAGCTGTACCTCATGCTAGCTATTCTCCGTGTCCCCAATCCTTAGGATCAGATTCAGACCCGGTGAACTTCAGGTTGTGGAAGGCCTGAACGCCTTGGGGATAGCTAAATTAGTACAACCCCGGTGGCAGCACTCCGAGCGTCCCGTGCCGTCCAACCACACTTACTAAGAGCCTCAGTGTGATGCCATAAAAGTTTTTGCCAAACGGTGCGAGTACTTTGTTTTTTTTAAGTCGGGAACAGCTCCTTAGCGTCGAATTTTTTATGCTTTCCAAATAGCCTAGAGTGTACTCTATCGTTCGATAATACTGTCCCCGAGGCAATCTTCAAACTTTCGTCTTTTTTCTCCCGCTTAGTGTCTCGCTTGCGCCCGTGACCGCATTACGTAAGGCGCAATTAAAAATTTTGTTCGCGTGTAATCGGTTAATGCCTTTGCCACAGGGTCTGCATTAGAACCCATTGCCTTAAAGGCTACCACAGTCTTACCCCACCTGATACTACAGAAACCTCTTCGCAACTCCAAAATCCAAGATCGCATCAAATGTGTGGAGAAATGCCTAAAGATGTGGAGCTTGCCGGTCAACTTTTGGAATGCATGGCTATCCAGGACCGTCTTCCACAAACAAATCACAATACTAGTCGGCAGCAGCAGCTATCACAATCCTTCGCCAACCTGATGTTTCAAGGCAAAACAAATGCTGCTCTACAACCACTATCAAACAAGGGTAAGGGCAGTCTCCTCCAGTTGAATGATGTTGTTGGTGATTCCACTGTGAAAGAAATCTTAAAGAGCAAGCATCCCAGTGGCATGTCAGCCATGCCGGAGTCCACTATCAATGGTACACCACCTGATTTTCATCCAGTCATCTTTGATTCAATTGATGCTGCACTTATCAAATTGACTTCTCTCAATACTAAAGGGGCTGCTGGGCCATCAGGACTGGATGCCTTTGCCTGGCGGAGACTGTGCACTTCTTTTAAAACTGCCTCCTATACTCTCTGCCAGTCACTTGCTCTAAGTGCACTGAATACGTAGACCCCACTTGTGTCTATCCCTTGCTTGCCTGCAGACTCATAGCTCTGGACAAGGATCCAGGCGTGAGACCTATCAGAATTGGTGAAACTTGACATCCAAGATGCTGCTGGCTCCATCCAGTTATGTGCAGGACAGATAACAGGGGTTGAGTCCGCAGCTCATGCTGTGCAGGAGTGCTTCAAGCGAGATTACACAGAAGCAGCCCTCCTAGTGTGGTAGCAATGCCTTCAACTCACGAACTGGGAGGCTGCTCTAAACAACATCCGTTTTCTCTGCCCCTCAATATCAACCATGCTAATAAACACCTACAGAATCCCAACTGAGCTGTTCATTAATGGTGAGGTGATTTACTCGAGAGAGGGGACCACATAGGGTGACCCCTTGGCAAGCCCATGTATGCTGTAGCGACCATCCCACTCATCAAGAACCTACCTGACTCAGTCACTCAAGTATGGTATGCTGATGATACTTCTGCGTTAGGTTCTATCAAAACTGGTGGGACAAACTTACCAACATCGGCCCATCATTTGGTTACCATGCCAACCCAGCCAAAACATGGATGGTTGGTTACCAAGGACACACATCTCTCAGAAGCCATCACTGCCTTTTCTGGTTCCAATGTCAATGTTACAAGTGTTGGACATACACATCTGGGTGTTCCTCTAGGTACCACTGACTACATCAATCATTCCCTCTCCAAGAAAGTGGATCAATGGTTCTGTGAGCTAAGATTACTATCGGAGATCGCCATCACACAACCTATGCTGCCTTTGCAGCATTCAACCATGGTTTCTCTAGCAGATGGTCGTATCGCCTCGAACACTACCAGACATCAGTATTCATTTTCAACCCCTGGAGAACATCATACGTACTGTTTTCATCCCAACAGTCACAGGAAGACCGCCATCCAATGACACCGACAGAAACATGTTCGCTTTGTCTGCCCGATTGGGGGGCTTGGGTTTATGCAATCTACTTGGACAGTGTGACCTTGAGTTCTCTTCATCAACCGCAATTTCTGGGCCACTGAAAGATCTGATATTACAAAACAATCGGTACGAGTGCCTTGCTTCCCAGATCAACCAAAATTCAACCATAAGACGGGAGCAATCCATACTTGCAGCTTTTTATTTCGAAGGCTGAGAACCGATCTTCTCTCGTAGACTGTAATGCTTTTTTGCCATTTTATTTGACGTCAGAATCGTGCGTGACGTCAAATAAAATGGCAAAAAAGCATTACAGTCTACGAGAGAAGATCGGTTCTCAGCCTTTCGCTATTATTATTATTGTTCTAAGACTTCAGGTATGCTTTAAAACCATTAATAAATTAATGTACAACATTTGAAAGGCTAAAAACTAGGTATTATCAAAGTTTCCACTCTTTAAGCTGGAAGTACTGTACATAGAGCTGATAGTTACAGAAGTGACATTGATCAAATTTGAAAAAAGAACAAGACAAAAAAAAACAGAGCTATTGTGAAGGGTTCTCCTAGAGGTATTCTTTCAAAAGGAGCTAGAGGTCAAATAGCTTGATGGACATTCTTGTTGTTCTATATACAAGTACCTTGGACTTTCTTAAGGAGTTCATCATGATGATATAGGATAGCATAATAAAAATGTAAACGCTATTATGTATTACATTACAGAAAAGATTGAAAATATCTAAACCGTATGGTGGTATGAAAATTAAAGTCTGTTAAAAAAAGAAGAACAAATCAACAGTATCGTTGAGCCAGTAATTTTAGGTTTTTTGTTAGAGAACGTTTAGAGATTGTGTCTGCCAGTTTGATGCACACTAGATTATCCCTGTACCAGCTGTTAAGGCGAGTGAAGAGGAAAGACGACCTCGTACGTCGCACTGATTATCTGGCTAAGCATGCGCTATTGTGTGCGCGGTGTAGCGGTGCTGGACCTCGATTTTTTTTACTTAAACTTTTCCTGGCTGTATGTAGTTCAAGGGTGTACGTGGTTAAGGGTAATCTTTAGTAAACCACTTTGCTCTGGTCAAAAATGTTAGAGTATAGCAACAAAAAAAAAATTCACTTAAAGCAGGGATAAAAAAGAAATTTCATTTTTCGCCTAGTGATTATTACTAGTGATGTGCTTAAGTACAAATGGCAGTGAGCCTGTGCAGAAATGAATCACTTCAAAAGAATCTATCAGTCCTTTTCTAAAAGTATAACTACTAGCAGTTGTGACCATTGTATAATTTAGCCAACAAAATACAAAACTACTTTCTAGCCTCAATTCCCCCTATACTGGTATTTTCTGTAATCACTGAATTACCAGTAGCTTTTTGGCAACACACAACACTCAGCTACTAAATATGGCAATGTTTTTTTAATTACGTCTAGTAAAGGTAATTGCCATAACATTTTTTCTAAAGAATTACTGTGCAGCACGGTGTGGAGTCTAACAGTGAGTTTTTAAGATCTAAATGCGTCTTGTGTAATTCCGAAACAACCTAATACGAAGGGGTAAACAATTAATTTCCATAAAATGTTACCAGATTGCTTTACTGTTTAATGGAAGTTTGGGAAGGGGTAGACTGGATGACCATGAAGCAGGCACAAAAACGGGATGGTCAAAGTAATATACCTACGTTCGCCCCCAAATATACCATAGTATGACCAAGTTGAGTTGGCGCGTTAAAAACCGTTAATAACTTTTGAACGGAAGTAGCTACGCTTCGGTGGCTTGTACCATTCGAAAGCTCGTGCCGAAGCGGACTAGAAAATTTCCTTTAAAAACTTCAGAGCCAACGGGAAAGTGCAATTCCAAAATTCAATACAAAAGTCTATGGGAATAAATAGAACCACACGTTTCCAGCGATACACGCGGCGAGATAAATTCACGCGCTGAAACTGGGCAAACCGCGTGTGCAGTGCCTCAGGGACAATTGTAAACAAAAAGCAGTCTTAATTTGGTGACTTCGTTTCTACCCATCTGCTTGACATTCTGGTTCATTTTAGGCTCAGGATTTGTTGCTATTCAAGGCTACTAACAATAGCAAGATACAGTGTGAGGTACGTTTGTAACAAAGGTTGTTTGTCCACTCAGATTATCTTACCAGTTAAGGGTGGCCGCACATAGCAACGCGCACCGCCTGTAGATCCGGACATTAATTTATTCCCCGCCAATACCCCACCCTTCAATAATATGCGAGCAGGAACAATCGCGCAGTAGTAGCAGAAGTATACTTTGCGAAGTTGTGGTGTTTTAGTTTAGCTTCTTGTTGTCTCATATTTGTTTACTGAGCTCACGCGGCAAGGTGCACCAGGCTGTCTCTCCTCCAGTAGCCATTCTCCGGACTCAGCGCACCTGAACTCAAGCGGATGGATCCACCAGGCTCGATTTCTGCGGAGCGAAGACTTCCCATGCTGCGCAGATCTAATACCCTTCAATTTTGGCTATCTCCAATAAACTGCTCTCTCTTCTGACTCTCTTGTTATTGTTGTATTGATGTTTGTTTACTCTAGAAATAGGCGGGCTCTTTTTAGAACCAATACAAACTAATTGAAAAAAAAAATTGCTCGCGTACTCGTAGTACGAGATATGTGGGTTGGGCTATTTCTTATGAATTGCGAGTGGAATTAAAGTTCCAAATTTTGTATGAATTTTTCTTGGAATCTAACCATGAGAACGAAATTTTTTTTACACAGGGATAGAACATAAAAAAATGAACTGCACCATACTTTGAAATTTTCAATATCTTATAAAACGAAAAAAATGCGAATAAATCAATAAGTAATATAGAAATGAGAAAAAACTCGTTATGGTGCAGTAGAGTAGCGGCATGACTAGCAGTATTCCGAATTACGGAGCAATAGCTTCACGCATTGGTCCAAAAAATGGTGGGTAGTACCTTCGGCAGGTACTTGTTTCTTGCACACAAACAGTTTGGACCTGCAAGCACACAGAAAGCAGTAACTGCCCTTAGCAACCATTAAATTTAAATTACGTGGGCGGTGTGAGGGGTGGGGGGGGGGGCACCCTTAAACTAGGGCCTATTTATTCAGAAATTCAGCCAATTTACTGTTTGCTGACCAAGATGATACGATATACAATTTAGAATAGACTCTACATGCCACTATTTATACTTTAGCTGTCCATTACTCCTCATACCTATATAGGTACAGTTCTCTATGGTTATGGTGATGCTATTTACTACGCTTTAAATCCAACTGCTGCTTGTATATACCACAATTTCATGTCATCATAAAATTATGTAATATTATATTGTATATGTCATTATAAAATTATATTAATTATGTCAATTTTTTTGTATAATTAAAAAAAGTTGAAATTTAACAAGTAGATAGAAAATATAGTAAATTCATGAATAAAATTATATGAATGATTCAGTGTGAAGGACAGAGTAATACTGGATTGTGTGTGGCCTTAGCTAAAGGTGTAGATGATGTACTGGATTCTTCACATTACTGTTGAGTACTTTAGAATTTCCTCACACCAAAAAAGTAAGAATATTGTTTAAATCACGCTTAAGCATATAACAATCAGACTTACTTGAGGAGGAGTTCAACCGCGGTCCTGCGCTTCTTTTCCTCTAAGAATTGTACTACATTAGTAGTTCCGGATCACCCTCCAACCGAGCATATATTGAATACAGCCGCGGAAGAAACTGCCACAGCTTCTTTTTCATGTCACTAGTAAACTTACTGTAATAATGGGCACCTTAGACCCGCCCCGTTTTTATTGTGGGCGTCGACGTTTTCGCTCGTTTAAGCTACTATTGTCTTGTGACCTTAATAATTGGTTTCCCATTCCTCTTTTGCCACATTTGTGATCGGGCCAACTCAACGCGGACATACTATATTGATGTGCCTGAGCACAAATGCTAGCTGCTAATACTTTTTGTTAGTAAAATTTTTGTTCAATTTATTTCTTTTTTATAGACAAACGCAACCTTTTGTACATACTTGTTCACTGGATATAATAACACAAGACCTGCGTCGTACTCTTTGTGACTTGACTATCAGACAAAGGGTTTTCAAGGGGTAAGCAATATAATGTCGAAGGTTGATACGAGTAAGGATCGATAAACAAAAGGAGGCTTAGTGGCGGTGTTTTTTTTAACATTATGGGGAATGTCTAATAGCGTCAATTATGATAAAATTGAAGATTAAACCAGTTAATGCTCTCTACAAAGGTGCTATATCTTGCTACATTTAATGTCTTTGTTATTTGGGGAAAAACTGGCATGAAATTGTTGTTTACGAATCAGAAGTAGTTCCTAACTACGTGAGAATATTTGAGGGAACTCCAGTAACTGCATACTGTGGAAGTTCGGTACCTGTTATTTGGACCTATCAAAATTCAAAAAGTGCTGTAGAAACATACTTGAGCCATGATTATTATGTGGAAAAAAATTCACATCTTTACCATATTATTGACAAAGCAATTGTTCTAAGTAATTTAAAGAAAGGTGACACGGGTAAATTTCACTGTCACGGTACCTTCCGTGACAAAGCTGGGGAGTCGTCCCGATTTTCCAGCCCGATGAGGATATCTGTGGTAGATCACAGAGTTCAAATACCGAACATAATTATACCCATCTACGCGGAGGTCCCCCTTGGAGGTACAATAACACTCAGTTGTAAGAGTGACCATCCCGATGGAGTGATTCAGTACTCACCGTGTGTATCACAATAATATCACTCAGAGGGACTCGATTACTCTAAAAAGGTTGAAGAGGGAGCACAGTGGAGTTTATATCTGTCTTGGTGTTTTCTTTGATATTGAATTTAGTAACATCAGAAAGGTACCGTTTCACAGCCGTGCTAGAGTTGTTGTGGACAGTTCTGTACGCCGCTATTCTCATAACCGGGAGCTTCCACTTGCAAGGAGGGAAATTTTTTTATAATATTTGTATTCTTAATAATATTGTGAAAGTCTATGAGAAAAGGGGGCACTTCACGCAAAAATTGAAATTGAGATATAGGCTCCAGAAGTAAGTCATAGGAAAAATTCTTTTTTTCTCCTATTTTTGTTTTTTGCAGAATTAGTCTTAGTGACCCTTACTCTAAGTCTACGCCAAATTTCAAATGCCGAAACAACTTAAAAGACCCCAAGCGTGCCGTGGAAAGACAAGCTACTTTTTATTCTCTCTCGTTCTCTAAGTACAATAAACGGGGAATGGGCGGAGTTTCAAACAAGCAGTTAAAAAAACGGCATAGCTTTGAGAATAGTGCATGCAATCTACAGCCTACCTCTGGTTGAAAGTTTACCACTACATGGAGTAGAGTAGCCAAGGATTCACATTGTGGGGGTGTGGATGTTGTATATGCTCGCCCTGCGCACAACGCAAGCAACCACAGTTCTGATAGACAGCGAAGTATCGCTGCCACCAGAGTTCAGCTTAGAGGATGCCTCACTTGAGTTAAACGTATTTGTTACAAGTGCTGAACTGAACTACACACGTGGCGAGGGGACTTATGAATATGAGTCCACTCGCCAGCTGACCAATGAAAATGATCCACCAAAGCATGACTAAAATCCTACCGATGACCTGCGCACAAACATTAATGTTCCAAACGATACACACTTCCACAACTTAAACATAAATGGCATGATACATAAATATAATAAAACATATACTCTAAGTGACATAAAACATAAACTAGTTCCCTTTGCATTCTGTCTTCTCATTGCTCCTCTTCTCTCTTATTCTCCTTTCTCTCTCTCTAGCTCTTGAATGTGAACAGCTCTCTATGCCCACAGCATTTCATCCCCTTTACTGTATTTGTTCAGCTGTCTGCTCAAGTCAGGAAGTGTACCTTCTCCTCCTGCCTTTCCCTTGAAACTTATCAGGTTTTTCACCATCAAGCTATACAATAGCATTGTAATTGTTCTTCACTTCCACTGATTAAGTATAGTTTTTTTATAGATCTTTACAAGTTTGTTTTTTAAACTGAATTGTAATTTAAAGTTTTAATGAAAAATGAAAACATGCTCTAAGGAAAAAACAAACAAATATTTTATACTTCCAAGATACTCAGCTCCTCTGTAGAAGGTTTAATGTTACTGACATAAAGATCATACTTTTGTATTTGTTGCTCATTTCTGAATGTTTTATTATCATCTTCCAAAGTACAGCTGTTCTACTGGTGCCATGGAGTTAAGGTCTGTTATGAAGTTCTTTATTATGTAAAAAGACAAAATTTTTGGAATAGAGTGCTCTGCATAAGGATTGAATTCGTATATTTTTGCTCAGTATTGAGATATAGCTATTTTGGACAAATAATTCAATCCTAATGCATAGCTCTCCATTCAAAAATTTGGTCTTTTACAGATTAAATATCATCTGGACATAACAAATGCTAGTTTAAAGCAATTTGACACTCATGTGAAAAAACACATGTTAATTCACAATTTATAAATATCCAGCTCCTGAACCGTTGTAGCCAAGGGAGTTGACCTCCCAAGAACAATCATCACACAAATGTGTTTATTGTAGCTATCGTGTTGTTTGTCACTTCTCTTATAGCCTATCCTTGTCTAAATGCCTTTGTCTCTTTCCAAAGGCCTTGCGCCTCTGGAAAGTATCATCAATTTATGACATTCTCTACCCCTTTTCTTCCCACTATCGTTTTTGTATTACCTTTTCCTTATAACTTGTGCTCTTCTTTCAAACAATGTTCCCTAAAATTAATTACATGTCATTTGTCGCTGGAGCTGCTGCTAATGGGAGAAATAGTATTGAACATTGATTGTGGGGGACCTGGTCCTTCAAGCTACATCTACATATAATCTAACCAACCTTAAGCTACATCTACATCTAATCTAACCAACCATATGCTACATCTACATCTAATCTAACCAACCATAAGCTACATCTACATCTAATCTAACCAAACCATAAGCTACATCTACATCTATTCTAACTAACCATAAGCGACTGGAGTTACGCCTGGATCCGCACAATAAAGTTTATACATGATGTGGTAGGAAAAATATAAAACCACATATGTGATGAGGCATATCTTCATGTCTGTGCCAAGTGTGGAACCAGTATACAACCTGTACTTTGGAATAGTACAGCAGATATGTGAAAAAATCGTGCCTTTTGTGATAGAAGCATGAAATTTTGCATGCTAATAGGGAAAACCCTACAGATGATTTGAAGCTATAGGGGCATCCATGATTTGACCTTTTCTGACCTTTGGGCGCGAATTAATGCGCCAAATTTTATAGTCTACAGTAATTTTTGAATCATTTAATTTAACCATATCAAGTTTAGTATCAAACGAAAGAGGAGTAAAATAAACTTTGAATCAAAGACATAGCTGTTTTTAATCAGAAGGTATGACCTTTTGAAGTAATACCATTTACTACAATGTGGTATAATATAAATAGCCCTGCAGCTATTGTGCATTAATTGTTTAGGAAGGTTGAATACATGGTAGTAGTTAACCAGTTTCTTCCTAAATTCATATTGATATGTGTTGTAGAGGGAGCATACTATCAAGAATAATGGTTTTGGTCGTAATAATATTGAAAATGAAAAAGTTAGTACTGCATTGTCCTCCACAGTTACAAAGTGCGGTGCATTGAAGTGCTGCTTTTTGGCATTTGCAGCGTCCCTTGCATTCTTTCTTGCATCCACAACGAATTAGCTCCCTACATGCTTCTGTGGCTTCTGGTAGAGTAGTCTAGAGTGCTTCCCATCCACATCCTTGGTTTTTCTTTTTCCACCCCCGATGGCATTTCTGGGGCAGAAATCATAACTTTGGCCCAGCAGTAACCAGCCTGATACGCTGCCCTTTTGATGTGCTGAATAAGAGCAGCTTGGGTAGGTGGTAGTCGGTCAATTGCTCTACCCTTCTTTGTGAATAGTTCTTTTCTGGAATCATTCACATGCTCAAGACTGCTCGTGCAGTCGTAGAGTAAGACTACAAATCGCTCCAGAAGAGGTAGCCATTGCTCTATGCACTTTACACTTGGAGTATTAGCTAATGCACAAAATGCAGGAATGACTGAATCATATGACTTCCAAGTATTCCATGCAGTCTTTTTGCTTTTTCCAAAGAAAGACACTGTGTCACAACCTGCCAGTGAATGAAAGAAGGGTAAGGCAATACACTTTTGAGGACCAAGAGTATCAGCTAGCTCATGTATTGGAAGGAACCTGAAGTGTTTCACTGTTACGAATGCAATCCAGAGTTCAGATATTCCCAACCACTAAGCTGATAAAATGGCTAGTACAACAACATCTGTGTCCACAGTTCGGATCGACGCTTTGTTGTATTGCTGTTTCACAGCATCTTCCAGATGGAGTAGTATACGTGTGTCGGCTTCTTCGTGTGTACATGGTGCCAAACCTGAAACATCCCGATGATTGTTGCAGAGAACTTCAGTTAGGCATGTGGCAATGATAGCTTTGCCACTATCAATTCTTGTAACTTGTGATGACAGAAATGAAAACAACTCTGTTTTGTTTTCATTGATTCGCAGAAACGCTCGCCAATTCTGGGGAACTATGCTTGATGCTTCCACTCGTCTTCTGATACCTTTCCCTCTCTTGCTGCGAGTATCTTCTTTCAAACTTTCTGGCTTGTAGACATCACATACAACATCCAGTCTCAAAACATGTTGAAGTTGAGACTAAATGTATGGCAAAAACACATTGTTTGCATAGTCCTGAAATGTTTTTGAATTCACCGGTTTAAGCATATTAACGATAGCAGCACTATCAAGAATAAGAACTTCCACTGAAGGATTAGGTATGGATTTTTCTAATGAAATAAGCTTTTCTAGGCAGTACAGCAACTCTGCTTTGTCCCCATCTCGTATGCTACCATTCTTTGCCAATACCGGTGGTCATGCCTGATTTTCGTGACTGAAGAAGTCGTCCAAATCTCCATTCCGTGTTTGAGAGGCTATATATAGCCTAGAAAAATGAGAACAATTATTCTTCAGGGATAAAAGTTGCAGTTGCTTGCTGGACTTCTTATGAACTGGAGGTCGGCTAAAGAGGTGAAGATTGTTTCGTTTTATAGGGTCAGCAATTGCCTTCGTCTGCTTCACTAATCTTTCTTCCACATAGGTTTCATACTGGTCTAGGCCAAGCTGTTCAATGTCTTTAAATGTATCACTCAGAGCTGTGTCTACAATGTTTCGGCTGTCCACCAGAAGATCCTCACTATCCTCAAGGAATGGATTTCCCAATTCTTCAATCACTTCAGTTAGTGATTGCATGTCTCGTGCAAATGCAGACTGTATGTGCTGCTTTTGTTCATGGTGACAGGTTTCTGTGCTTTATTTCTTCTTTTCATCAGATGTCTGAAATTCTCCAATCAAACGTGCCATTTCAGGGTCTGAGACCATCCATCGATGCAGAGCTGTAGAGTTTTCTGTGAGCCCAATAGCTCCACCATCACCTTTCACAATGGCATTATTTTGCTCGTGAGCTTGATCTATAGAAATGGCTGAAAATGAGCGTTTCGACTTCTTGACTATAAAATTCCGCTTGGCAAATTCTGCATAGATGCTAGGATGGCTCTGTTCCAGTGAAATCATGTCGTGCAAGCGAACTGGAGTCCACCTGGCATAGTGAGTGTGGTCCAAGGCAAAATACCATGGGATGATCTTCGCAAGAGCTTGAACATAGAGTTCAAAATTTCCCTCAGTATTGATCTTACGAAGATCAGTACATAGATTTCCAACTGTAATATGATGGACCAGAACTGGAACTGGGGGCATTTTTGAGCTTTTTCACCACACCACTTTTCAAATGTTCTATCTTCGATTTCATCTTCTACTACTGACTCATTGTAAGCCTTATTTAAAAGCAAGTACAGGTGTTAATTGCAGCTGCTATCCAAGTGTTTAGTTACTGTTGCTTCATTTGCCGTAATGTGTTGGCCTCTCTGCTACATGAAGATCATTACTGTCCTCAGTGAAAGGATTGCCCATATCTTCTATAACTCCGGTCAGTGATTTCACATTTTGCGTAAAGCAAGTTGGCTATGACAAGTTTTACTGTGCAGAATACTATGTGTATATCACTTACAGTTGCTTAAACGACCATAACTTTTGATTGAAAATAGATATAACTTTGATTCAAATTTTATATTATTCCTCTTAATATGAGCTTTCATATGATACCTAACATGCACTATTTAGTTTAATAATTCAAAAATTACTACAACCGTAGTAATTACGGCATACTAATTAGCACCTAAAGGTCAAAAAAGGTCAAATCAGAGATGCCCCTATAGCCTAAAATCATCTTCAGGTTGTTGGCTATCAGCATGCAAAATTTCATGCTTCTATCACAAAAGTCACAATACCCCTAAAAACATGCACATATCTGCTCTACTATGAGAAATAGGACTGTCTGGAAGTCAAAGAAGAATACAAAACTGTGCATCACAAGGATGTATCACTTATGTGGAAGTTGTTTAATTTTGGTTCTAATTGTCTCAGAAAAAAAAAAAAAAAAATATATATATATATATATATATACATGCAAACATTAACTACAAGCATGGCATGGGCAAATATAATTCTCCACCTCTTCACAACAGCCAGTGTGAGTGGCGAAGGTGAAAAACATTGCTCAATGATATACGACAGTTGTCCCCAAAGATATTTTCACAGTTAATACGCTTGCTGGAAACTCAATAGAAAAGGTGAGTGGTTACAATAGGAGCACTAACGTATGTAAGCTTACTAAGATAGGTATCAAAAATTCAGTGGTGTGCTAAAAAAAATTACAATTTTGAATGAGTAGGAAAAAATTGTCTGGTATGATCAACCTTAACCCTTTGCCGACGAACGCAGGCGAGCAATTATGTAATTAAATACGCGCACGCCGTAAAACCAATTAGTTGCCCGAGACGACGACGTTTTACCAGTGGAGTTCGACACGTGGAAAAAGAAAACGGGCGAGTGTTTCTTTTGTGTTAGGCCTCAAATAATCTGCCTCTAGCGTTGTAGCTATGGTAATTCGTTAGTTTATAGTTTATAGAGTTGTTTTGAATACAAACTTAGTTGGAATTATCGAGGCGGCCATAGTTTGTTAGCTATTTTTTTAGCTTATATTTATGAAAGGAGAAATCACACCCAAGTGTAAGTTCTAGTTTTAATTTCTAGCTACTTTAGGCCTTTACTTCTTAGTAGATGTTCTATTTGAAAATAGCTAGACACAAAGTGTAGAAAAATTTTTTTTTTTATTTAGTTGGTGCACTTGATATAAGTTATACTTATTTTATAAGACTTATTTTGTAGAATAGAGATTGCAAAATGTATACTAGGTAAGCTACTGAAAGTTTTAGCGCGCTACGCGCTCTGTAACTGTAATAACAAAGTAAAAAAGAGCTTGTCACGAATTCGTGACAGCCGTATTCTCTTGACGCACCCGGTGTGTCACAGATTCGTGACCATCGTACGCGCGCGTTAAGTTACGGCGGTCACGAATGCGTGACGATCGTACGCAAAGGGTTATGGAATAAACCAATTGGCCAGATGCTGTAGCACTGTTGTCCATCCAAAACAGCACTTAAAACTTAAGGTCCTCATCATTTGTGCCAGTAATTAGCCTTTAACTTTGTCTCGACCATAACCAACAGCACAACCCCACTACTTTACACTTACATCTCCTGCACATTATATTCTTGATTGGGCAGGCAAGGCTAGGATAGTCAGTATAATGGACTTAGCCTGTAAGGTCTCTATCAGGTGGCAATAAATTATGGAAGCAATAACATCACTTTGTTACACCATATGATCCAAGAGTGCCCCTTGGCATGCTGAATGTATTGAAGACAGTTGGGCTGATGAATTTAGGATATCTTGTATATTTTGGCTAAGGGGAGGTGAAAATTTCACAACATTGTACTGGCCATGGCTGAATAAAAATATCCCATCACAAAATAAGGCATAAGGTGCCGTGGGATTGCAATGAGTCGGGTGCATAGGGTTCCAAACTTCAGGCAGTATACAGATTCTACAATGTATACTTTCTTAATACTGAGCAATGCCTTGACACAGACAAAATTCATCTTTACCACCTCAACTACTGCGAATGCCTTATTGTAAAAACAATGACTCACCAGTTCAGGTCCTCCAGCCAAATATATATCACCTAAATTGCTGTTATACAACACCCAATAGTCTTGCTCATAATTATACTATTCTGCATATACATTTGTGGTGGTCTTGTATTATAATATCTTTGATTGTATATTTGGACAAGGGTTCTATACAATGTTAAGGTTATTTTTAAAATTTAACAAACATTTAGCAAAGTCGTAACATTAATATACAAATATTATAGTTTGTAAATGCAACATTAAAGATACTCAGAGTTAACTGAAAACAGACAATTGTAGACAGTAAGTAGATACAGTGCATTGTTGAAGGAAAATTAGGTTTTCAACATTTTATATTTTATTATTAACTATTAATTAGTCGTTATGGCACTAATACTCAATCAGCATTCAAGACTAATGTTAAAAAAAGTATTATATAGTATTAAAAGAAAGAATGAACTTGATGACTAGCTGCAACATGACATTTGTTACGATAATACATTAAAAATAAAAACAACTTTACAACAGTCTTAATAATAATAAACTTGATGACTAGTTGCAACTGGCCTGACAATACATTAAAAATAAAACAAGTTCACAACAATTTGTGTTAAAAAAAAGAAAGAAAAATTAATGTTCTATAATTCTGAGTATTCAATTTCAGAACCACAAGCACTGTCTCCAGAATCACTGTAACCATGGTTACAAATTGTATTTCCCATTTCTATTTTTTCATCAATGACGAGAGACGATGGAGAAGAACCCGGTGAGCCACTAACATCACTTTCATCTGCTATTACATCATAATGAGGTCGTCTTAATCTAAAGAGAATTTGTGGAGGCAACTGAGTGTCATGAATTTGGTGATTATTCTCACACTGTCCATTATCTTTGTCCAAAGCATTCATCTTAATTTCATTTGGAGAAAGGTCATTATCAAGATTAAATGAGGTCATTTCAATCGGGGCTGCACTACTTTTGAAATCAGATGTGCCTTCTTTAGAAATTAGTCCAGCTGATATTCGCATCGTCCTGGTATTTAAGGCTCTGCTTGTGAGAGTTGTTTCCTTTGTTGAATAGGATCTAGGGGCCCTACCGGTGTATGAAACACTGGAAGGAGTAGCTCCTTTTTTCTTCGGATTATAACGATAACATGAGAGCAGTTTCTTCCACTCTTCTCGTGCATCTTGTCCAATGACACAAAAAAAGATGAAAAGCATCAGTCCTTGAGTGGTGCTGAATATGACAAAAAAATATTGGACTACGCCTGCTGCCACTGATATACTTAAGGCTCCAAAAAGCCACGATAGTCCAAACATAAGCATAACACTCACCACACTTAACATAGTTTTTAAAGTATTAGAAATAAGTTTCTTTCGATCTTTTTCGTTTTTTGCATCAACTATTTTCTTTTTACTATGCTTCAATAACACTCTTACCACCATGACACATACGATTGCATTGAAAACTATTATGGAGAATAAAGGAGCCAAAAATATACCACCACGAATTCGATTATCTCTAAGAAAACAACTACAACCACAAAACAAATATTGTAAGTATAATAAACAAAACATCCTATAAATATAACAATACATATAAATACTTAGTACCAATTACATAAGTCAGAGCATACTCATGCGGGTGGGCAAAAATTTCCATATGTGAGAATGATAAACTTGCTGTTGTGAAGAATTGGAAGTAATAAATCAAAGGATAGTCACAGAGCACTGCACTATGTCTTACTTAACATAGAAACAACTCGTACTATTAAGTGCCAACATGTATTTAACTAATCTGGAGCTAAAATTCAGTTAAACATCCTTCATACCAACTAAGCCTCTTTATTATACTGACAAAAAAAATTTCCCTCGATACAACACATTGAAATAGGACTACTGCAACAAAAAAAAGAAAAAAAAAAAAAAAGTACAACTATAACACTTACAAGGTATCAGCTATAAGGTAGTTTTCTCCAGTAAATAAAGTAGTAAGTCCAATAACAGGAAACAGTAATGGAACAACTAAAAGTGAACAGAAATAACCACAATGTACATAGACTTGCTGTATAAAATGTAAATTATACACACATAAAAAATATACAGGAAAAATTAGTCACAGCTATAGAAGGCATTGTTTAAACATTTTATTGCTATAGTTCTATTTATTTGGATATATCATTTACCCTAAGGCTGGTAAAAACGCTTTCAATAAAATAATCTGTCAGATAAGAATGTCATAGTTTATCCATTCATATTTTTCTTGCGTTTGGTTATAACTACATAGTGTGCATCTCTGGAATAGTACTAGAGCTTGTTTCAAGTGAGTTTCAGATATTTCAGCAAGGTTACTGAGGTTATTAATGATAAAACATTCATATGTGTGTATGTATATATATATATATAATATACATATAAACACAGAATACGGTCTATTTTGAGGTAAGTTCCATATTTTAGTAAGGTTACCGAGGCTATTACTGATATAATAATACATAGGATATATTGCCTTGAGTTTCTGTGTCACAAATTGAATGCTGCACATTGAATGCTCCAACTCTTCCATGTGTAGTTCAAGACAGCTAAATATTAAAAGTATAGCGGAGTTACCTCTGAATGTTTACTGTATCGTAAAAAAGATCCAATGCATAATTGTACAGTTTATTATACACGTTGTACAAAATGTGGGTGACATTGTACTCTCACGCTTGTATTTTCACTCACATTCGACTGTGAAAATTCTCTCCCCATATTATATGCCGACAACTTATGCAATCAGCATATTATTTAGCACCGCCTTTTCTAGGACAAAAGAGGTTAGAATACTATTACGAGAGAGTTCATTAGTCACAGCTACAAGCTTCAAAGGTGAGGCTATTTTAAGCAGGTTAAAGGTTTTAATGTAATAACAACACAAGTAACTATGATCTTGAAACTGGTGCAGAAAGTGATAAAAACATTTTTTTTAAACGTTACAATCCCAATGTTTGATTTCAAGAACTGCCTATATATTAAATGAAGGATATGAGTCATCAAACAATAATTTTTATTTAAAAAATCTATCAAATAATTAATTGAAAGTATTAGTGCAATATTTTGTTAAATAAAGACATTATGGAACTGCATACCTTGTTACACTACAGTGATAATTAATCATGTATTCATTGCTATCCTATATCTCCTTTAATTATTGCAAGAATCAACAAATGCAACTAACGTTTTCAACATACCCCAACAAATGATGGACACAACACCAATGAAAACACTACTAGTTCGTCCAAAGACAATAATCAACTTTTTGAACATCAATATAGCTTCTGCACCCATCCAAAATACAGCTGCAAGGGTGAAATATTGTATAAGGAAAGAAATTGTAGTACATGCATATTCATTCTGTGTTTGCTCAATTCCAGCACTGAATGTTAGCAACATCAAAAAGAGAGCAATACAGAGTTGTGCATGGAACTTGCTGGCATCTCTCTGACGAAGTTTCCTATTAAAAACAATATTTCAATTAATATTTTGTAACACAATTACTTACTTGAAAAATAGCATTGTAAACACGGTGAGCAGAAGTCCAACCATAGACAACACAGATCCTATAATGGTTAAAAATTTAAGAGCTTTTTCTTCGCTTGGACTGATTATAGGAGCATTGATATTCTATATAAAATAGAAAATGATATATTAAGCAGTCTCACCTGTTTTACTACTGCATATAATGCAAGCTAATATAAAAAAAGATGTTTTCACATTATTTCAATTAGTAAAGGTATTAATGATATACATACAGTAGTTTGATAAAGTAAAGGTGTGGGACCACTTAAGCTGTGTTCCCCATACCCTTTGCCAAATGAAGCTACCCTAATCTACAAATGTAACATCAGTGGTATGTACTTAGTACTAGAGGTGAATAATTGAAACTCGGGTATATACTATTTATTATATGTACGGATGATACATGGTCCCCTAAAACATGCATGTGACTTCTTCCCATAGTATTTTGAGTTAGTGCTCTCAGTTTCTTCTGATACTAAAACATAAGCACTTTCTTTTTTGGTTTCCCTATTGTTCAAGTTGCGGTGAGTGGTTACACTATTATTGAAACCCTTTACCAGAGAAATTTAACAATTTGTAGTAGTTGAGTGCTTGTTATTAAGAGCTATTGGTACTTCTGATGGTAAAATTCTTTTTTCCTGAGAAGCACAGTGCTTCCAGTTTAAAGAGTAAACACTTTGAAAATTTGACTGCGTTATGGTTTTTATTCCACTGCAGGGAAAACTAAAAGGTCTACAAAGTTGTTTTTTTTTGTATGCAGATAATATATTAAGGCCATGTTAATAGGTTCATCAAATTAGTTTGTGGTTTTATGGTGGTTATATGTGCAATAGGTGACACCTTGAAGAGGCTGAATTTTATCATTTTCAAAATTTGATGTGTTTAGGCCAGGAAAAATACAATTTAATACTTGGACCTTTCTCACTTAGCACATATGAAATATGGCCTGTGAAGTTTATTTGAAAAATAAATTGGTGCACCAAATTTATTTCATTATTCAAAAATTTCAGGCCAAAAAAAAAGGTACCAAAAGTGTTTAGGCCAGTATTTTTATGTTTTTATACTTGGACCGTTCTAGACTTGTCAGAACATAGAGTAATAATTGAAGTTTCATTATATATATATATATATTTTTTTTTTTTTGTGAGGTGAAATATTATATTTTGTGGAAAAAAATTGGAAAATGTTAGCTGACTATCAGCTTTGGCGGCAGAGATTGCCCTTTGATGACGTTTATTCAGATTATAGCGGTATGCCTGCTACATAATTGGTACGTAAAAACTTGGCGCAGGCGCACTCAAGTCAATTATTGCCAGGCGGCAAAAAAGCGGGTAGCACTTCTTACTGCATTTCTTTCTCCCGGGCAAAAGCTAATGCGTGGTAGCTAGTTTCTGCGTCCCATAAATTTCTTGTTGTCCATCTAGAGGACATACTAAGAGGGGACAAGCGGTACTGCTGTTTGGAACCAGGCGACGCCGAAAATTGAGGAGCTAAGCAAGCACTCCTGAAATGCCTGCCAAGTTTGGACTCGCAGAGGCACCTTGATGAGAGGCTTTAGTGTTTGTAGTACCTCTTCTGTGCTCTGGATTAGTAGTTAAGAGGTGAGCAATCAGCAATTTAGATTTTAGTTGGCAAGTTATATGTCTCAACTAGTAGTTCTAGAAGAGTTAAGGTTTTAAACAGATATTGGGAGTCCTGGGATACAAAGAAAGCTATTATCAATTGTGCCCTCTGCTGTGAACTTTAGACTGCATTCTGGTGGTGGTACACTCTTGAAAGAATTGTATGGGAAGCCAAAAAAATTTCAGTAATGTTAACTAATACTTAATATTGCTCTAACTAATTTTGCTATATGTGTTAGCTTGCACACTGATGTATGAAGCATTCATCCCTCCTGATTCCACCTCAATCTGACAGGCACTTTTCAGGCTCTTCTGGAATTTCCCCTGATGTAGTCATTTGTCATAATATATTGTCAC
>WLWD01002098.1_pt1 | contig 69276 bp, 71 predicted proteins | sample 6712731 | NCBI WGS metagenome assembly WLWD01 (sample SAMN12718690, study PRJNA576275) | sponge metagenome | isolation source: marine sponge | host: Mycale hentscheli | place: New Zealand: South Island, Marlborough, Capsize Point | collected 2014-11-01 | reverse complement strand
TTGGAATACGTGTCCACGAAGGTCTGTTGATACACTCTGCCGATCCCCTTGAAGGTACCGACGTAATAGGTGTCCTGTGACCCCAGATAGCCGGGATGGGCGGTATCTATCTCACCACAGGCCACATCGTCCTCTTTCTTACGTTCCATGGCCGCGACCTGGGATTCAGTCAAAATCAATCCCTGCTCAGCCACTTTATTAGACAACGCTTTTAACCGGTCTTTAAAGCACGCTAAACCATGTCGCAGCCAGATACTGCGAACTCCGCTGGGTGAAACGAAGGTACCTCGTTTACGCAGTTCATTACTGGTTCGGCTTTGGCCATGGGCAGGTTCTTCCAGTGCGTAATCAAGCACGATGGACTCGACAGCAGGATCGACTCGGTTCTTGATGTTCGGGCTGCGACGGTTGCGATCAAGAAGCGCTTCGACTCCTCCTTCATCCGCCGCCGCTTTGTATCGGTAGAATGTATCGCGCGACAATCCCATCACCTTGCAGGCTTTAGAAACGTTTCCGAGCTCTTCAGCCAGATTCAGTAAACCGACTTTATGCTTGATGACTTTTTCGTTAGTATGGATCATTGAGAGTTACCTCGTTGTGTTTTGATATTGTTTGGTAACTACATCAAAACGGGTAACTCTCATTAAATCAACCCTCGCTTCGCTCGGATTGATTTAATACGGTGTCAGATTTGGTCTAAACTTCTACAGATTATCTAATGCGCATGACCTAATAAGCATGACCTCTCTCAAGTTGCACTCACTAAATCGTACCCGCGTATTACCTGACGTTAAGTAACACGAAGGTAATACGCAGGCCAGTGTTGGTGTTTTCGAATACCGGGTGAATGTTGCGCGTTGAGCTAATACTAGAATTCGACGCCTTGAACCGCCATGATGCCCTCGTCAAATGCGTGTTTGACTTTACCCATTTCAGTGACCGTGTTTGCCGCCTCGATCACTTCTTCCGGCGCTCCTCGACCCGTTAATAACAGGTGCATCCAAGCGGGCTTTTCATTTTGAATGAAATTCGCGATTTCTTCGCCGGTAATCCATCCATAACTACTGCAATAATTGATCTCATCCAACAAAACCAGATCGAATTCCTCGGACATGATTTTCTCTTTACTGAATTCCCAGATCGTTTGGCTGGTTTTAATGTCTTGTTCCGGGTTCTGGGTGTCCCAAGTAAAACCGTCACCCATGACATGCCATTCGATGTTATCGAATTTTTCCGATGCCTGTTGCTCGCCGGTTTTCCATTTCCCTTTGATGTATTGAATGACACAAACCTTCATGCCCCACCCAGCCGCCCGAAACACAACGCCAAACGCGCTGGATGATTTACCCTTACCATCCCCAGTGTGAACTAGGGTGATGCCTTGTCTTCGATCTCTGGATTTCATGATAATTTTTGGCTGTAGACGATGAACATTGTAAAGGCCCGCATTCTCTTAGCTGATCGGGGGTTGGTCAAGTACTAAGGGAAAGATGTTTTTTTATCTTTCATTGGCTTTTAAGAAAAGGGTCTTAAGAAAGATTGAGGGTTTCTAAAAGTTAGTGTCTAAATGTTTTATCTTCTTGGATCACCGAGCTTAGCGAAGTTGACAGCTTGTAAATGCGTAGTACTCAGTGTGTCGGGATGATCATGTCCTAGTGTCCGTTATGCGGTCTTCCAGTATGGATTCGTATAGCTCACCTGCTTTTTCTTAGATCACCGAGCTCAGCGAAATTGACAGCTTGTGATTGTCTCGTATTCAGTGTATTTGGATGATCATGTCCTAGTGTCCGTATGCTGTCTTTCAGTATGGATTCGTATAGCTCACCTGCTTTTCTTAGATCACCGAGCTCAGCGAAATTGACAGCTTGTGATTGTCTCGTAGCCAGTGTGTCGGGATGATCATGTCCCAGTGTTCGTATGCTGTCTTCTAGTATGGATTCGAATAGCTCACCTGCTTTTCTTCGATCACCGAGCTCAGCGAAATTGATAGCTTGTGAATTCCTAGTACCTAGTGTGTAGGGATGATCATGTTCCAGTGTCCGTATGCTGTCTTTCAGTATGGATTCGTATAGCTCACCTGCTTTTGTTCGATCACCGAGTTGAGCGAAATTGACAGCTTGTGAATTCCTAATATTTAGTGTGTAGGGATGATCATGTCCTAGTGTCCGTGTGCTGTCTTTCAGTATGGATTCGTATAGTTCACCTGCTTTTCTTCGATCACCGAGCTCAGCGAAATTGATAGCTTGTGAATTCCTAGTACCTAGTGTGTAGGGATGATCATGTTCCAGTGTCCGTATGCTGTCTTTCAGTATGGATTCGTATAGCTCACCTGCTTTTGTTCGATCACCGAGTTGAGCGAAATTGACAGCTTGTGATTGTCTCGTAGTCAGTGTATCTGGATGATCATGCCCCAGTGCCCGTATGCTGTCTTCTAGTATGGATTCGTATAGCTCACCTGCTTTTCTTAGATCACCGAGCTGAGCGAAATTGACAGCTTGTGAGTTCCTAGTATTCAATGTACTTGGATGATCAGGTCCCAGTATCTTAATCTGTAGAAGTTTAGACCAAATCTGACACCGTATTAAATCAATCCGAGCGAAGCGAGGGTTGATTTAATGAGAGTTACCCGTTTTGATGTAGTTACCAAACAATATCAAAACACAACGAGGTAACTCTCAATGATCCATACTAACGAAAAAGTCATCAAGCATAAAGTCGGTTTACTGAATCTGGCTGAAGAGCTCGGAAACGTTTCTAAAGCCTGCAAGGTGATGGGATTGTCGCGCGATACATTCTACCGATACAAAGCGGCGGCGGATGAAGGAGGAGTCGAAGCGCTTCTTGATCGCAACCGTCGCAGCCCGAACATCAAGAACCGAGTCGATCCTGCTGTCGAGTCCATCGTGCTTGATTACGCACTGGAAGAACCTGCCCATGGCCAAAGCCGAACCAGTAATGAACTGCGTAAACGAGGTACCTTCGTTTCACCCAGCGGAGTTCGCAGTATCTGGCTGCGACATGGTTTAGCGTGCTTTAAAGACCGGTTAAAAGCGTTGTCTAATAAAGTGGCTGAGCAGGGATTGATTTTGACTGAATCCCAGGTCGCGGCCATGGAACGTAAGAAAGAGGACGATGTGGCCTGTGGTGAGATAGATACCGCCCATCCCGGCTATCTGGGGTCACAGGACACCTATTACGTCGGTACCTTCAAGGGGATCGGCAGAGTGTATCAACAGACCTTCGTGGACACGTATTCCAAAGTGGCTCATGCGAAGCTCTACACGACCAAAACACCGATCACCGCAGCGGATATGCTCAATGATCAGGTGCTCCCGTTCTACGAAGAGCACAGCCTTCCCATGCTGCGCATTCTTACTGACAGGGGAACCGAGTATTGTGGTCGAGCCGATCAGCATGATTATCAGCTTTACATGGCACTGAATAACATTGAGCACACGAAAACCAAGGTGAAATCACCGCAGACAAATGGGATATGTGAACGATTCCACAAGACCATTCTTAACGAGTTTTATCAGATAACCCTACGCAAGAAAATCTATGATTCAGTTGACGAATTACAGATTGATCTTGACGAGTGGCTTATCAAGTACAATACTCAACGAACTCATCAGGGTAAAAAGTGCCTTGGGAGAACGCCGATGGAAACACTCATCGACGGTAAAGCGATCTGGAAAGAAAAGTTTGTAAACTAAACTCTATCTGACAGACAGCTACTGATAAACGGGTAACTGTCAGCTCAAGTCTGAACTTCTACACTTTATACTATCGTCTAGCACTTCCTGAAATAGCGTTTTGGCATTTTGGTATTCTCCTAATAGCCTGAAAGCTGCCGCCAATCTATGTTTGGACGAGAGTTCCGCTTCGACCTGTTCCGACCTTCTGGCCACTACAATAAGTCGTCTCGCAATCATTTCGCATAGAAAATACTCCCCTTGTTCCCATGCCTCAGAGTATCGTTGAGAGAGTGCTCCGTAGTTAGCCAGCGAATAGGTTCCTTCGAGTTCTGAATGGGCATCTAATAGCTCAGCCCCTTCTTTTATGCGCCAATCTTTTTTTAGTGAAACAGCAAAACGAACCAGGGATTCGCTCAGTTCTCTGCGCTTTTTTCTTTCTTTGTCGTCGAAAGAGACCAGTTCTGCGAGCTGATTGAATAGTACTGCTTTTCGTAAGTCGCGATCTCCATCGGCATATTTTCCCGCGTAAAATGATGCTGTAAAAAGAATGATGGTTTCGAAATGAAGGCTAAAATAAAAAAACTGCTCTACGGTTTTCTCTACTGCTCGTTCAATATTGTGGTCTTCTATGTCTTTGTTAACTTGTAGCGAAATGTACTCCATTGAGTGTTCATTGAGTTGCTTCTTTAGGCTTTCGTTTTTATTTTCGAGTTCTTTGTTGGAAGATCGATAGGATTGAATGGATTTTTCAAGGTGAGATATTTTGTCGTTCTGTTTTTTAATCGAACCAATGGCTGTTTTTCTGATCCAAGCAAATAACATGACAGCGATACCGACCATTCCAATCGCTAAACCAATTTGAGTGCCGGCAGATTCGCCGCCGACTTCAATTAAAACCATTCCCCAGCTTTGTAATAAATTACCAAAGTATTGAAACATTCAATCTTCCCTCTTTGAAGTGGTTAAGTAGTAATGCTGGTGCAGTATATGGGTTTAACTTGGTCCAACGGTTTCCCGTTGGGTGAAAATCGTCACCCTATGAGGCATTACACATTAGTTGATTTTTTTAGCTATTTGTTTCAAGAGGGCGACTATTGGATTCTGCCGCTACCTAGGTGCTCATGAAATCCCTGTTGCGCTTCGTTGGTGAAGACTCGTAGCTGGGTTTCAGGAATTAGGGTCACTGTCATTCGATGCCTTTTTGCTTCTTTTGTGAAAGTATCGGCAGGCTGGTTGGTGGGGATCATTACTTTTCGTGGATACTGTTTTTTGTGGGCATATCCGTCCTTCAATAATCGCTTAGATTCTAACGTCGACAACTCAAAGGCGTCGATATGGACAAACGCTGTTCCCAAGAGGAAACAACTGGCGGCGTCCATTAGACCAAACACATTAAAATCCCCCTCAAGACTAGTCGATAGAGGGATCGTATTGAGCTTAAATAGGATCCACGCTTCATTGACTTCGAATTGATCTGGAGAAAGCATTGCCATTTCCGCTCTGGAGTTTCAATAGAGGCTGTATTATTTCTGAAATAGTCCCGCATTAATAGCTCCTCTCGCGAGAGGCTTGTCGCGGGGCTTCTCGATTCGATCGATAAGCCGTGATTATACTGACGTTGAACTGCCCAATCATGCCGGCAATGAAAGGATAGTTTTCAGTATCCTAGGGTAACGCGTCCGTCTGGTTGATTGTGGTCATCCATGATCCTTGATCTGCAGCTTACGTCATTTTCTCTCTCTCGTTTATTGGCTTCCAGACCGACAAGAGCTTTTCCTGCTTGGTCTAACGACCCTGTTGAGCCGAAGTTAATCAACTCAACGATCAGGACTTTTGCAACTATTTCAGTTTCCCTTGGCGCTTTCTCGTCGGAACTCTGACCATAACGTAAACGAATGTGTGTCGTATTTTGTTTCCGGGGTTGCTTGAATGGAAGGAGAAACTAAAGGTGTATACTGTGAGATGGAGCATAAGTTGAAAGATCAATCGCAACTGCATAAGCACAACTCCATAAGGTATTGGGGTCGTTAGCTAAGAGCGATCCGTTTTATTTCGACCGTGAATTTAAGGAGATGATTTCGTATGGTTATTCAAATTTTCCGTGGAGTGATGTTGGGTGTTTTTCTGTCCGGTTGTGCCACGACTCCAATACCTAGTGGTGACATATTCGATCGATCTGGCATACGAAATAATATCCCGATGGGGTTTCCTTTTCCTCCTGAGAGACTCTATCAAGCCGCCATTAGTCTGGCTCGAAATCGGGCTGAGTCTCAGCCTCCTCGAAACCACACCGCATTGGTGATTTCTCGTAAGGTTCCTGGACGTTTATGGTATGGGTGGCAATACAATTCTGCGGCGGAAGCAGAGAGATCACTTCTGAGGATGTGTAATAGGAAATTCGGTGATTGTTTTCCCTATGTGAGAGATAACATCATTGTTTTCGATAAAACCGCTTGGGATGCGACATGGACTTTTGTTGAGTAAAGGACAAGGACGTCAAGTGCGGTAAATGGCATTATCAAAAATACCGCCGATCTATCACTCTCTCCAACGGTTTCCGTGGGCCGAAATGAATTGATTCCGCCACACCAAATAATCATCTGGTGACGAGGAGGTTGTCACAATTGATGTCGACCAAGCCCCCGTCGTTTTATTTTTCACGATCAGAGAACCCCGCGATCCGCTAATGAAACATATTCGCCGTCTCCGATGATTAGGTGGTCGAGGAGTTTGACGTCCACGAGTTCTAGGGCTTTGACGAGTTTTTGAGTGATGGTATTGTCGGCGTGGCTGGGTTCTGAGACACCGGAAGGGTGGTTGTGGGCGATGATGATGGCGGCGGCGTTGTGGTGGAGGACGCTTTTTACGACTTCACGGGGATAAACGGTGGCGCCGTTGATGGTGCCGAAAAATAATTCGTCGTAGTGAATTACCTGATGGCGATTGTCTAGGTAGACGATGGCGAAGACTTCTCGTTGTTGGTCTCTGAGTTTGTGAGTGAGGAAGTCGACGGCCTGTTTTGCGCTGCTGAGCGTGCCTTGGTGTTTGAGTTTTTGATCGAGATAACGTTTCCCAATTTCAAGTGCGGCCTGGATCAGGGCGTATTTGGCGGGGCCTAAACCATTGTTGCTACAGAGTGATTGTTGATCGGAGATCAAAACTTGTCTCAGGCTCCCAAACCGACTAATCAAATCCCGGCCGATATCCACGGCGGTTTTACCTTGAACCCCGGTGCGAATGAAAATCGCTAGTAGTTCGGCGTCAGATAAGGAATCCGCTCCGCTGGTCAGGAGTTTTTCTCTCGGTCTTTCGGCGGATGGCCAATGGGAAATAGCGCGGCTTCGGGTTGACTCTGGTTGTTTTGGCATTTGGCAGTTCCTTCTGCGATGATAAAAGTGCTGTTGCTCATACAGCGGTTCTTAATCTCTTGTTACGGTCTGCACAATTTCCTTTGGCTAGATTTGAGAGTAAACTCTAACCCATGGTAAAGCACAAAAACAAGCGTATTCTCATCGGTGTGACCGGCGGTATTGCGGCCTATAAGGTGCCTGAGTTGGTGCGGCGATTGAAGGATCGAGGCGCTGATGTTCGCGTGGTAATGTCTGCGGCCGCAAGAGCGTTTGTGACGCCGTTGACATTGCAGGCCGTCAGTGGATCCCCGGTGTCATTTGATTTGCTCGATGCTGAAGCTGAGTCTGGCATGGGACACATTGAGCTAGCCCGGTGGGCAGATACCGTTCTGGTTGCCCCTGCGACGGCGAACTTTATGGCGAAAATGGCCCATGGCTTTGCGGACGATTTACTTTCTACCTTGCTTCTGGCGACGGATGCCGAGACGGTCATTGCGCCTGCGATGAATCAACAAATGTGGCAGCACCCAGCGACGGCGGAAAATTTATCTGTGTTACGGGCTAGGGGCGTGACCGTATTAGGCCCCGCTGAGGGTGTTCAGGCCTGTGGTGAGGTTGGGGCTGGAAGGATGATGGAGCCGGAGGCAATGGCCCGTGGGATCATGGACGATTCGTACCACGATTTACTCTCAGGTCTTAATGTGGTGATCACAGCGGGCCCTACCTGGGAGGCCATAGATCCAGTGAGAGGAATTACGAATCACAGTTCTGGGAAAATGGGGTATGCGCTTGCTGCGGCTGCTGGTCGTTGTGGTGCAAAGGTGACATTGGTCAGTGGACCCGTACACTTACCAACCCCCTCAGGCGCTGAAAAAATTGCAGTCTCTTCGGCGGAGCAAATGCTGGAAGCTGTTATGAGTCGTGTGTCCGATATGGACATTTTTATCGGTGTTGCGGCGGTGGCGGATTATCGCCCGTCTCGTGTAATGGACCAAAAAATAAAAAAGAGCGACGACACGATGACCATTGAATTGGTTAAAAACCCGGATATTCTCGCAAGTGTAGGAGCTAGCTCCGTAAAACCGTTTACCGTGGGCTTTGCGGCTGAAACCGAAAAGATGCTGGAACATGCTAGGAAAAAGCGAAAAGCGAAGAATGTCGACATGATCGCGGCAAATAACGTAGCAGGATCCGACGGCGCATTTGGTCACCAACAAAATGCGGTGACGCTAATCACGGAGGACGCTGAGATTGAAATTGAGCAAATGGACAAATACGATTTGGCGATGGAGATGATCAAGTGTATTAAACAGGAGTTCGAGAAAACGCGAGTGTGTTGATCATTTTCGAATGACCTGTATTATCGGCGAGCGAATTTTGCAGATTGTGAACAGTCACTCGAATGGCGAGGCCCAGCTAGTCAGCCTAGAAAGTCGGCCCGTGAAAGAGCATGTATAGGTAGCTAGGGGTTCAACTATTTGGGGTTTTAACAGTGAAAGCCGTGATTGGTGGTGAACCCGTCGCCGAATATAGACCGGCGACCAGCCAATTCCATTAGCTTTGGCTCATTGACCACTATTTAGGACCACCATTTAGGCCCGTCGAACTATCGCTCAACCCCATGCACTGCGGGCGAATAGGATAGTGATTAGAGCGGTTTACCGTTTGAATTTATAACCCAATTTATTTTTCTTAATTGAAACGACCATGAAAACTGCTGTTAACTTGAAAATTCTCGATTCCCGTATTCAGGGAGAGTTTGGTTTGCCGGATTACGCGACGGAAGGATCTGCCGGATTGGATCTCAGGGCTTGTGTTGACGGCGAATTGACGCTGCAACCCGGGCAAACGGAGCTGATCCCTACGGGCATTGCGATCCACATTGGGGATTCGGGGTTGGCGGCGGTTCTGCTTCCCCGGTCTGGTATGGGACATAAACACGGTATCGTGCTTGGGAATCTGACTGGATTGATTGATTCGGACTATCAAGGGCAGATTTTTGTCTCCTGCTGGAACCGTAGCCAAACAGCATTCGTGATTCAGCCGGGTGACCGAATTGCACAAATGGTATTGATCCCAGTGGTGCAGGCAGATTTCAATTTAGTGGATTCTTTTGAGCAAACTGACAGAGCTGAGGGCGGTTTTGGCTCAACGGGTGGAAATTAGACAGCTCGGCTTAAACCGTGGTGTCAGTCAGGAAACCGGGGGTGGAATCAAAACGAAGTTTCCAAAGTGGGTTTTCTTCAGGAACTCGCTTTGTGCGTGGGCAATGTCAGATAAGGGAAACTGTCCCGCAACCAATGGCTTAATCTCCCCGTTCTCAATGTAGGAAACGAGGTTGGGGAAAACGGGCTCCTCCCAAGCGGTAGAACCGATAATGGTGATGTCTTTCAGATACAAGTCGCGCATGTCCAGCGATACAACAGGGCCGGCGATCGCACCAGAAGAGACATACTGGCCGCCGCGTTTTATAGATTTGAGTATGTCCGGGAATCCTTCTCCGGCGACGTTATCGATAGCCACGTCAATGGGCTCATTTTCCAGCGCTTGCCCAATATTCTGACCGCGTTCAATGACTCGGTCTGCTCCCAACATTTTTACTTCGTGGGCTTTGGCTGCTCCGGCAATGGCAATGACTCTGGCTTTTCGTCTTTTTGCTAATTGAACTGCAGCGGAGCCCACTCCTCCCGACGCACCGGTTATCAATACAGTGGTATTCTCTGTGACATTAGTTCGTTCAATCATGCTTTCCGCGGTGCCATAAGCGCAAGGTATGGTGGCGAGTTCGGCGTCGCTCCACTCACTGTCGACCACAAAAACTTCACTCCCGGGTACTTTGACGTATTGTGCGAAAGCGCCGTCGAAGTCCGACGCCATCCAACTATTTTCTAATGAGGAAAAACCGTGTTTTCGCATACAGGCACGGATGATGACTCGTTTGCCGACGAGGTGTTGATCTTCTCGATTGACGGCGCCCACCACCGTTCCGCAACAGTCAGTGCCTTGTATAAACGGGAAAGGGGTTGCCTCATTCCAGCCGCCATCACTTTTGTGAATTGCTTCGGTGGACTGTGCGTCAGAAAAAGCGTCGGTGCTTTGGGACACGGATTGTGAATACCAGCCCAGCCTTGTATTGATTTCGGTGTTATTGACACCCGCAGCCAGAACATTAATCAAAACTTCCCCTGGATCCAAAGTGGGTATCGGAACCTCGAGGTATCGAAGCTTATCGTATCCGCCGTTCCCCGTTGTTACCACGGCGAACATGGATTGATCGGTGTCCCGGATATTGTATTTTTGCTCTAACGTGACTGTCATTCGATAACCTTCGATTATGCGAAAATGGGTAAACCATCGCGGCTAGTAATCATGTTTTAGTCATGACGCGGTAGTCTTGGTTTGATATGGCTGTCTTAAAAGGGGTGAGTTAAGCCGCTTGGGCTTACCAATCATTCCTCAGCTCTCGCAGCTTCAGAAACACTGACTTGGCGTCCGGTTTTGAGCCAAGTTGCGGAAACTGAACTAATAGCCGATCGATCACTTCTGGGTTCTGTAGCCTGAAAAAAGTGTTGATTTCTTTTTCATTCGCGATCGTCGTTACCAAGGCCTCCTCGGGGTTTTGGTTTTGGGTATTTTCTAACAGGGCTTTGGCTGCCTTATTTCCGGGTTCCCGGTCCAACGTGAATTCGAGGTTATTGTTTAAGTAATCGTGGCCAGGGTAAATTAAAGTGTTATCTGGTAAACGGGATAATTGATTGGCAAAAGTGTCGTATAACTCTGCAGGGTGTCCTCCCCCATGACAGTTTCCTGCTCCGGCATTGAACAGGGTATCTCCACAAAAAAGTGCAGGGGTTTGGGTTTTCGAGAGTAGGCAGACGTGGCTCATGGTGTGTCCCGGTGTGTCCAGTGCTTCAAGTTCCACGGTTCTACCCACTTTAACAATATCTCCGGCTTTCAGGCCAACATCTATTCCGGGTATGATGTCCCCAGCGGCATTATGAGCCAGCAGTTTTGCCCCAGTCGCTTTCACCATTTTGTTGTTTCCACCGGTGTGGTCATGATGATCATGGGTATTCAGGATTTGCGTGATCTGCCAACCTTGCGCTTGGGCATAAGAAAGGCAACGTCGGTGATCCAAGGGATCAATGGCCATGGCTTCACCGGTCTCCGGGCATGCAATAAGGTAGTTGAAGTTTCGATATGCGTTTCCAGTCCAGATTTGTTTGACGATCATGATATTAAGAAATTATGAATTGGAAGGTTTATAGCGGATATGCACTAATGCGTCCAGTGTGGTTTAATCTAGCGCCAATGTGCGACGGGGTTTTGGCTGTTTAGGGCGGAGAAATGGCGTTCCGAGACGATGCAATCGAAATAGAAACGTCCGACTAGAACACCGTATAAGAAAAACATAAAACGATCAGCATGAGCACTATCGATATACAAGCGTTTGATCAATCCCAGCTAAAACAGGTGATCGAATTGTGGCGACGTTGTGAGCTGATTATGCCTTGGAACGACCCGATTCATGACATCCAATTCTGTTTATTGTCAACGGATTCTGAATTACTGGTGCTGAAACGAGAAGAGAAGGTCATCGGAACTGTGATGGTGGGCCATGATGGGCACCGTGGATGGATTTATTATCTTGCAGTTAGTCCAGTGTTTCAGCGTTCTGGGTATGGTGGCTTCTTGGTGGAGACCGCAGAAAACTGGCTAAAGGAAAAGAACGTTCCTAAGTTGAATTTGATGATCCGCAGTGGCAACAAAAAGGCCATCGCATTTTATCGGCGCTTGGGGTTCGAGGATGACAACGTCGTGGTTATGGGAAAACGCTATTTTGACCCTAGAGGTGGATAGTGTCGCTCGTTGACTTGATTGGATGAGTTTCGGTTAAGTCATCAGTTTTTGGATCTAGGTTTCGTTATCGCGGGTTGTTTATACCACTTGTTGTTTATATCGTTTCGTTGCCGATCTGGCTTGTCATGCCTGCGTGGGAAGGGAATGAACGAAACTGGAAGGGAATTCGACCCTCAATGCGATCCTTTCCGGGTGTGATGTTGAAGTGGCTTTTATAGGCGCGTGAGAATTGCTCCGACGTGCCAAAACCGCAGGCGTTCGCCACCTCTGCGATCAACATATCTGTTTGTGTGATTAAACCCCTCGCGCGGTCCAGTCGAAGATTAATGTAATAGCGAATGGGGGTGATTCCGATGTGTTGCTTGAAAATACGCGCAAGCTGCCTCTGAGAATAATGGGTTAGCGCTGCGATCTCTGATGTGCTGAGTGGCTCTTCTAGATTTTGTTCCATGAGTACGATGGCTTCCCGCAGTTTTTGTGGCATGGGATAGCCAATGAGCTCCGGATTATGTTCAGCCTGAATCTCATTGCCCACTCTATGCCGGTCTTTCAAAATGTACTTCGCCACCGAGTTAGTGAGCTCTAGCCCTTGGTGATTCTGTATTAAACGAAGGGCCATGTCTGCCGTAGCAAGACCACCACCACAACTTAGCCTATCTCGATCAATCACATAAAGAACATCCTCTAGTTGTGTGTCTGGAAATAGCTCGGAAAACGCAGTGGTATGTTCATAATGTACCGTCGCGCAATAGTGTTTGAGTAACCCCGAATACGCCAACACAAAGGCCCCCGTGTCGATCGCTGCCAATGTTGCCCCGGCTTTGCTCGAAGCGTGTAACCATCTTTTTAGCTTTCCACTTTGGAATCGTTCTGGTGCCCAACTGGCATTGACCACGATAAGGTCGTAGTGTTTTTGTCCAGATGAAATCGTATGGGTGGCAGATATCGTGGACTCGTTGCTGGCATTGACCTCGCCACCTTTGAGGGAAAGAAAATCCCAATGGTATGGTTTTTGGTTCTGGATGTAGTTGGCTGCACGAAAGGGATCGAGAAAGGTAAAAGCCGATGCGCTATTGAACCCCGGCAGCAATAACATGCCAATGGAATAGCGAAACTGTGAATGAGACGATACGAGCGCCATTTTTATTGTGTCATTTAGATCATAAATATGTCGAATAATATCACTCTCGGAATTCTTTTAGCTTATATATTTCAGTCATCGCCAGTTCGTTGTCTGCCATACTTGCATAGCTTGTATGAGGGGGCGCCACTTGAGAATCAATGTCAATGAAACACCAATTAACTAAAAATCAGTTTTGTCTAGCTGGGAAAGGTTACGAAGCTACCCCAGCGAAGTCGAGCTCGATCAATAAAATTTGCTACACAGATCCAGATTTTCTCGCCGTTGAAAAACAGGAAGTTTTCGAAAAAACATGGCAGTTTGTGTGTCACAAAGAAAAGCTGGCGGAAGTTGGCAGTTATGTCACCGCGGAAATTCAGGGGCAAAGTATTTTCGTGACGCGAGCTGACGACGGCGAGTTAAAGGCGTTTTATAACGTCTGTAAACATCGTGCCCATGAGTTGTTAAGCGGAGAGGGCAAAACCAAATTGATCACCTGTCCCTACCACGCTTGGGTTTACAAACTCGACGGGTCGCTATTTCAGGTTAGGCGGAGCGAATACATCGAAAATTTTGAACAGTCGAAAATTTGCCTAACGGGAATCAAACTGGAAACTTTTTGTCACTTTGTTTTTGTGAATCTTGATCCAGAAGCGGAATCGCTGGCGTCGCAGTCGGGAAACTTGGCGAAGGAAATAGAGCAGTATGCCCCGGATATCGAAAATTTAACCTTTGCCAAACGCCTTACTTATCGCATCGATGCGAATTGGAAAGCGGTAGTTGATAACTTTTTGGAATGTTATCACTGTCCCGTCGCCCACACGGACTTTTGCTCACTCATTGACATGGACACTTACAAAGTCAAGACCCAAGGGATTTATTCAAGCCACATGGCGAAGGCAAAAGTGACCGATAACAGTGCTTATAGCATTGAAGGCGCGAGTGTGACGGATCATGCAGTATGGTTTCTTTGGCCAAACATGACCTTGATGAGGTATCCGGGGAGGGGGAACTTCATGGTCTGGCGGTTTTATCCGGTGAGTGAAACGCAGACCCATGAAGTGTTTGATTTCTTTTTTGAGTCCGATGAACCTAATGACAGTGAACAGGAAGCCATCCAATTTATTGATGATGTGTTGCAACCTGAAGATATCGCCCTCGTAGAGAGTGTGCAGCGGGGAATGCGGACCCCGGCTTTCGAACAAGGCAGGTTTATGGTCGATCCAGAGGGCAGTGGAATGAGCGAACATGCTCTCCATCATTTTCATGGATTAATTCTGGATGCGTATAAGAAGGCGGTGGAAAATTGAAAATGAATGATCACAACGAAAAGCCCATTGCGGTGCTGGGAGCGGGTGTCATTGGCGCTAGCTGGACGTCATTGTTTCTGGCCGCTGGATATCATGTCAAGGTGTATGACCCCAGTGATGGCATCCAAACGGCAGTTGCTGACTCCATTAATGATGCGTGGCCGACGCTTGAAGCGCTCAATCTGACGAAAAATGGCGATCCGAGAAACTATTCATTTCACGATACCCCGCAGAGTGCCGTCGAAGGCGCACTATTTGTCAAGGAAAACGTCCCTGAGCGAATTGAAGTTAAGCATGATCTCTACCGGAAAATTGAAAGTTCACTGCTGCCAGAGGCTGTGGTGGCGTCCTCCGCTTCTGGCTTGATGGTGAAAGAAATGCAAAAGGGATGGTCGGATCCATCGCGGTTTATTCTCGGACATCCTTTTAACCCCCCTCATCTCATTCCGTTAGTTGAACTGGTGGCAAATGATCTCACTGCCCCTGGGGTACTTGAACTGGCCGAATCTTTCTATGAAAGTGTTGGGAAAGTGACTATTCGGGTGAATCGAGAGGTCCCGGCCCATGTTGCTAATCGATTACAGGCGGCACTCTGGAAAGAGGCGATTTATTTGGTTCAATCTGGAGTGGCCTCGGTGGAGGATGTGGATAAAGCTGTTTGGGCGGGCCCTGGATTGAGGTGGGCTGCCATGGGGCCTCACATGTTGTTTAACTTAGGCGCTGGCGAGGGTGGTATGCAGGAATTCTGTGCACGCTACGCAGATAGTTTTCATCGTTGGTGGGATGATTTGGGGGATGTTGAGATTACGTTGGAAACTATCACTCAATTAGTCAAGGGAATCGAGGAAGAAGCCAAGGGGGAAAGCCTTAAACCCCTTGCGGACCAAAGGGATAAACTAATTGTTGAGTTTCTAATAAGGAAGGGCGATGGTGAATAAGGATCAGGAATAGAAAAGGCCAATGTTAAAAAAGGCCGATGTTAATATGGGTTAGTTTAAGGAATATCTGAACAAATCATGACGGATCAATTTGAGTCCAAAATAGGCGGCCTCATTGTTGCCCTAGACTGATGCAGAGTTTCCCTACATGAAGTCAGTGTTCAACAAGAATTGAGCGAAATTAACGAATGATTAGAAGATAAGAGTGAGCAGATGGCAGATATTTTGACAGGAAAAACCGCCGTGGTGACCGGAGGTGAAGGTGGTATCGGTGCGGCAATATGTCGACGCTTTGCCGCAGAGGGGGCGCAAGTGATCTCTGCAGACCTTGGACAAAACAGTGATGCACCGGAGGGTGTCGAATTTCAACGATACGATGTCACAAGTGAAGAGAATGTCCAATTTCTGTTTCAGAACTTAATGGAAAAATGGGGAAAACTCGATATTCTGGTCAATGCCGCAGGAATAGAAATAGAGCGCACCATTGAGGAGACCACGTTGTATGAATGGAATCGGATTTTCGCCATCAATGTCACTGGAACATTCCTGACGTCAAAATATGCGCTTCCACTGATGCGAAACTCAGAAGGCGCCAGCATCATCAACTTTGGGTCATACGATGGGTTTATCGCTGATCCCAGCCTGGCTGCTTACTGCGCAACCAAGGGAGCGGTGCATGCACTAACCCGAGCAATGGCATGTGATCATGGTCCAGAGGGGATACGGGTAAATGCAGTTTGTCCGGGGTTTGTGGATACGCCCATGTTGCAAAGCTTCTTTGGTAGCTCAGGTGATATTGATTCACTAAAGCAAGCGGTTAGAGATGTTCATCCGACTCGGACCTATGGACAGCCAGAAGACATTGCAAACCTAGTAAATTGGCTTGCGTCAGATGAAGCGAGGTATGCATCTGGCCAACTTTGGGTTATGGACGGTGGTCTGACTGCGCAAGTCCAGCAAATGCGACTCTAGAGAACCAGAACGTTACCACAACACTAAGCCATCACTGCACTAAGGAAACCACGATATGCAAAAGAGCGTTATTATTACTTGTGCCGCAACGGGGGGGATCCACACCCCAACCATGTCGCCTTACCTTCCAATTACCCCTAAGGAAATTGCGAATGCAGCGCTTGGGGCAGCAGAAGCGGGAGCGGCAATTATCCATTTGCACGCCAGAGACCCGGAAACTGGCCGACCGGATTATCGAACCGAAACGTTCATGGAGTTCCTGCCTGTCATTAAAGAAGGGTGCGATGCCGTTATTAACGTATCTACCGGCGACGGGCTAGGAATGTCCATTGATGAGAGATTGGCGGCTTCGCTCCACACTAGCCCAGAAATGTCTTCTTTGAATATGGGTTCGATAAATTTCGGTATCTTTCCTCTGGCGCAGAAATACACCGAATGGAAGCATGACTGGGAAAAACCATTTCTTGAAATGACCAAAGACTTTATTTTTCCAAATACGTTTAAAACCATCGAATATGCATTAAAAGAACTGGGCGAGGGGCATGGCACGGTAGTGTACCCTGAGGTCTGTAATTTATTTCTTTAGCGATGTTCGTTTGGCTTAGGCGAAGTGAGCGTAGCGAACGAAGCCAAAGCCGGTTTTTCTGGATTAGGTGTTGAATGTTGAGCCATCAAGTCGTTCCATGTTTGTGACTTAAGCAAATGTGGAGGCAACCCAATGACCCAACCGGATTACAGTAACCTATATGAAGTAGTGATGGAACAATTGATTCAACATGGCCCCCAGGCTTTTCGTGATGTCATTACCGCGATGATGAATCAGGCCATGCAGATTGAGCGGTCTCAGTTTCTGGGTGCCGCCCCTCACGAACGCAGCAACGACCGTCAGGGCCATGCCAATGGATTCAAACCCAAACTGGTGGACACGACTCTTGGGACACTGAATTTGTCGATACCCAAGACCCGTAACCACGGTGAGTCCGGGTTTTATCCACAGTGTCTGGAACAGGGACGGCGTAGTGAACGTGCTTTGATGCTGTGTGTGGCAAAGATGTACATCAGCGGGGTCAGTACTCGTCGTGTGGAGAAGGTGCTGGATCTGTTTGGTATTGAGAAGATCTCCTCCACTCAGGTGTCTCGTGCGACGGCCCTGCTGGACGATGCTCTATCGGTTTGGCGTGACCGGGCCCTTGGAGAGATTCGGTATCTCGTACTGGATGCGCGTTACGAACGGGTCAGGATGGATCATGAGGTGGTGGATGCGGCGGTGCTCAGTGCGGTGGGTATATTGCCGGATGGCAGACGCAGTGTACTGGGCGTGCAGATCGCGACCAGTGAAGCGGAGATCAACTGGCGGGAGTTTTTACAGTCTCTGGTAAAACGGGGGATGCACGGCATCATCTACATTGCCAGTGATGACCACGCGGGCCTCAAAGCAGCGAGACGTGCTGTGTTTCCGGGGGTACCGTGGCAGCGTTGTCAGTTCCACCTGGCACAAAATGCGGTCAATCATGCGCCGACAGCAAAGGTTCGTAGTCGGATTGGTGGTGAACTGCGTTCGGTGTGGAATGCGACGGACGAGGCATCTGCCCGCGCTCAGTTGGAGCAACTGGCGGCCCGTTACGAGTCAGATTACTCAAAGCTGTCGCAATGGCTGCTCGATAACGTTCCTGAAGGACTGACGGTGTTCAATTTACCGGAGTCGCATCATCGAAAGATGAGAACGACGAATGGAATTGAGCGTCCGATCCAGCAGGAGATTAAACGGCGAACCCGGATTGTCCGGGTCTTCCCGAATGAGGCATCTTTACTCAGGCTTGTCAGTGCCATCCTCGTCGAGATTGACGATGAATGGAGCAATGCCGACAAGCGATATATCGTGTGGAACGACAATAATGACTCAAACTAAACCGAAGTTACAGACGTAGGGTTGCACAATCGAGTCTCCCTCAATCGTCACCTGCATGGCACCCAGCAAAACCTTTAATCTTGCTGGAATGAAAATCGCGAACATAATTATTCCCAATTCTGAGCTACGTGAGAAGTGGCAAAGTCGCAATTTGCCAGTGGTTAACCCCATTAGTTTGGCAGCAGCCCAGGGGGTTTATGAAAATGGAGGTGCTTGGTTAGATGCGTTACGTGTGTATCTCGATGGCAACTTTGCGGAGGTGGAATCGTTTTTGAATCAACATTTATCGGAAGCGGAATTCGCTATACCAAACGCAACCTATTTGGCGTGGATTGATCTCAGCGCGTATTTTTCTGATTCACCTAATTTAACTCGGTTTTTTGCTGAAAACGCTGGGGTTATTCTGGAAGGTGGGGAGATGTTCATTGATAATGGTGCAAATAAAATACGCTTGAATGTGGCCTGCCCAAGGTCCGTGGTTAACGAGGGACTTGGTAGAATATTGGGTGCCATTCGCGAGCTTTAGCGATGTGAATCGAGGGGTGATTTTTCCTTTGTGTTCAAAAAACCAAGGTGTTCGTTTTCAATTAGAGGAGTGTATCAATGTTAGTAGCCGTGTGTGTCGGAACCAATGATTTACTCACTGCTGGCGTTTTCTACGACCAGGTGTTGGAAACGCTGAACATGTCTCGGGTGATGCAGAATGCACAGGAAATTGGCTACGGGCTAAACGGCAAGGACAGTGATTTTTATGTCTTAACACCTTTCAATGGAGCATCGGCAACCTCTGGAAATGGATCACAGGTGATGTTCTTGGCTGGTAGTCAGCAAGCTGTGCGGGATTTTTACCGCGCGGCAATGCAGTCTGGTGGTAGCGACGAGGGTGAACCCGGGCCACGAGATTATGCAGAGGGTTACTATGGTGCTTATGTGCGGGATATTGACGGTAACAAACTACACGTGTTTCATTTGCCTGAAAAATAACACCTTTCACGAATAGGGGTTTTCATTGATGTTCCTTTCTCTCAAAGATTCCGAAAACGGTTTTATCGTGAGCGGTCTCCCTCATAGTACGAGCGTGGGCCGTAATTCAAAAAAATGATGTTAGGTGCGTGTCAGTATTCCCTCTATGCATCTCTTCATGTGGGCTTATCTGGATAATTCTTGCCGCTGATCCTAAGCCAGAATCACTTTTATAAAAGGCTAGAATGACACGTCATGTTTAAGCGACGCAAACCCAAGTGGTAGCGATGTATTTATGTCCTTGCTCTACCGTTTTCCCTCGATGAAGGTGGGTCCAAAAAGGTGGAAAAAGCAGTAGCATCCCGGCTGTTGGTTTTACGCTCACTTGTTGAAAGTAGAACTCTGTTTCTCCTCCAATAGAAGGTGCATCGTTGAGATACCAAATAGCAACTAATTGGCGTTTAGTGAAATCTCCCGGGCCACTGTCGACGTGCCAGTGATAAAACTCGCCGGGGTTTGTTCTTTGCATGTTGTACCCGATATCGTTTAGCCTGTTTTTTTGGAAAAAAGGGTGTAGTCCAGATAGCAGACCTAATGCCTGCCCCAGAGAGTTTTGCAGTAAACTGTCAATGGAACGCCAATCTGATCGGCCACTGACTCGAAGATCGGTGGACCGTTTTATGTCTATGTGAGTATCGTTTCCCGGTCCGATTCTTCCTTGATATTGTTGGTCGATGTTGAGCTCGAACTTCTCAATCATTTTCTCACAGACGGCAGTTTCTAATGCATTATCCAGCGCATAGATAAAGGAACCCGGTTTGAGCTCTCTGAAATTCGATCCCCTACTCACGAGATCAGTGCGTTGTTGGAATTGTAAAATAGAGTTTCATTTGCTTCTCCTTCGTCGTTGATATTCACTGCAGCAACGTCAGGAAGGCGGCTGAGTATGAAAGCTGCCATCAAGTTTTTTGATGCGGGGTTTTCGGTATGCAGCGCTGTCAACAGTCGTTCGGCTGCAATTTGGCAGCGCTGATGAAGGTTAGGCCGAGACACAAATTCCCTGCCTAACTGCCAGCCTCTACTCATATCGCCATCCATTTTTTTAAAAATGGGCTCCCCATCGATCAACATTTGTTCGCTAATTGATAGGGTTTCCTAGTCGGTGCCTACTAGGACGGTGAGTTCAAGCATGGGTTTTCCGTTCATTTATGTGGACAAAAAGTTGGGTGACTAGATGGGGCATGATGTTGTAACCATTTTAGTGCCATAGTAATCGATAGAGACGATAGTGGTGTAGATGCTAGAATCGCTCCGTTTTACATTCCTGATAAGTGCCAAAAATAATGAATCAAATTCTCGTGGAGCAGGATCCCTCTCCGATGAAACTTGAAGTGCTAAATGTTGACGAATGGCCCTTGATGAAAGAGGCAGTGGGCAGCGTGCCCCGGAGCTATGAGCATACTGAAACCAGCTATATTCTTGAAGGGGCGGGTAACATCGTCGCATCAAACTGCCAGCCAGTCCACTTTAACGTCGGCGACTTAGTCACTGTTATGCCGGAAACCGAGTGTGTCTGGAATATTACTGAAGAAATAGAACGCCACTATTCCAAAGGGTAGTGTGCTCAGCGTTTCTAAACTGTTACCTTACAAAATACCTCGCCATAGCCCGCGGATTGATCCGTCGTTTTTTCGATTACGTCATTTAACTCGTGCGCTTGATGAACAGTGGCTTCATAAACTAATAGCGATACTCATATCCCGACGATGACAAATATATACTACGAAACCATCACACAATTAGAGCAAAAAAATACGAGCAAGAACTACTTGGCGGGATGGGCCAGTGGGTTTCTGGGTAACCCCAAAATTGAGGAACAGAGGATCACTGAAGATTGGGAAGCAGGCTATGAAGATGGACAGGGACGTAATACAGATAATGCGGAAAAATGGCAAAAAGCGCCCTAAGTTTCCACTGTTCAAGCAAGGTTGTCTAGAAACTTCGACTCAATAACCGGAGCTTCGTCTTAACTTAACAACTGATTTGAGGAAAATGTCATAGGTCTCTGGGGCGTCAATGTCCATCACCTGATCAATGGCCCATTTGTTCGTCTGACTGTGCCCCAGAATGTGTTGTATGCGCGACCCGATTAAACGCGTCATCTCGAAAGTGGGTGTGTCTTCTGTAAATCGACACTCGGACAGTGTGTTCATGGTGTGGTTCAGGTCCTCTATAAACACGGCTTTGTTGATGGATTGTCCGATGATCTGTGTTGAGTTTTCTCGGTAATGACGGAAACAATCTTCACATAAGGCGGTTAGAAATACGGTCCGTTGCGTTTGGTCTAGCTGACTAAACATTAAACGATCTGCGCAGTGAATGAGAAAATAGAGGTATTCTCGGATAACCCCCAGCCTTTGCTGATCGTTGTCGTAAACAAAGTCCTTATCGTGTAAGTTTTTCGCTGCATTTAGCGAAATCCGCCAAGTAATCGCAGACATTGCATTCGCAAATTCTTCAATGGAAATACTGCGATTCTTTTTTTTCCATCCGGTACGAATTCTGGCTTTTTGCATAAGAGAAAAGTTTAACGGTTAGACATACGGATGCATCTTTGGCGGACGCATCTTTGGACGAAGTAGGACTAAGAGAGGCATCGCCGAGTAAGAGAGACTAAAATGAGGTTTACTAGGACGATACATGGGATGATCCTAAACTGATCTGATTGAACGCAATATCAAGTTGAAGACGTAAAGCCTAAGGTCTGAAAATTCGAACCCAACCTGAGGATGAATGACACTCCCAGATGTTACCAGTGTAATGATATCATTGAATATAAGCCTCTAAGGATAGGAGATTGTTTTGAATGCCAATATTGCTGATTCGTTCGAAGAGTTCCATTGCTTATGCGCGAAATAATACAAGAAGTAGTCAAAGCGGTTCAGCACAATTGTGATGTCGCTGATGCTCGCTATGCTGGAGAGGATCCTTTGTGCGTGTATCTGATGAAAATGAGAGACTTTTTTCGATGGAGCGAAGGTGTCTCCCTTGGAGAGCCTGTGGATCGAAATGCGCTAGGAGACTGGATCGTTAGTAAGGAAACCGCTTGGGACGAGTTGGAGGAAGCGGAATTCCAACCCGAACCCATTGTCATTGATGGGCAGGAATTTAACCGTTTTGATAATGCCGCCATTAACAAGCTGCTAATTCCCCAGGGGTATATTTACAGTGGAGGGCTTGGGCGGCAGGCTCGCCCCATTTATTTTTTGGGTGAGTTAGTGAAAACTGAAACCACCGCAAATGCAACAATATGGGTGTCTGGGCGAGAGTTGTCCCGCTGTGTCGTGGCACCACCCGCTATGTCTCAGTTGGGGGCGATCATTATTCGAAGTGACTCGCTAAAACGTTATCTTGCATCAATGGTGGAAGAATGGAGTTGGAAGAAGGGTGACAATGCCATGGGAGAGGTCGTTTCCCATTACAACTTTGAAACAGATTTTCATGGTGCGCTGAATGCGATGGTAGATAATGAAATGGAAAACCTCATTCTGCACGAGATTGGGGAACGCATTGCAGAAGAGCTTATCGGCGAAGGCTGGCAGGAGATGATTGCCAATCTCCCCACTCCATTGCAGGAAATGAAGGCGCGAGCCGTACGGGACAATCTCGCCGACTGTACGGTAACGCTGCCCGCTTTTCTGACGTTTAAGGATCGAAATTCGATGAATTTTTACTATGCCAACATGACACCAATTAGAAAAGAACTCTTTCCGAGTTTTTGTAGTGCTTACGAAAATTCACTTAGGTTCGGCGACGTTGAGGAGATGACTCGTGTGATTAACAGAGGAAGACAGCATTGGGTGAGTATTGGAAAACAACTGGTCAGGTCCAATCAGAAAGGTGAAGCTGAAGCCATAAGGCGTTGTCTTGAGAGCAGTGGCTTTTGATGCTAGTTTGTCTTGAAAATGTACTCGCTACCCCTGCTCTGCAGGTCGCTTATGATTTACTAGAGCGGGAAACTTTTGTGGACGGAAAATCCTCCGCCGGGGAACAGGCCAGACGGGGTAAAAATAATCAGGAGCTGTCAGGGGGGATTCCATCAGCTAAAGCGATAAACAACCTTGTAATGGGTGCGCTGGTTAGACATCCGGTGTATCTCCATGCGGGGTTACCTAAGCGAATCGCGGTTCCTTTTTATTGCCGTTATAAAAAGGGTATGGGGTACGGGAGTCACATTGATGATCCGATAATGGGGCAGGGTGAAAAGTATCGTGCAGATATCGCGATTACGATATTTCTAAACGGGCCTGAAGACTACGAGGGTGGTGAACTGGAAATCGAAACATCTTTCGGTACTCGAAAAATAAAAGCGAATGCTGGCGATGGCATTATGTATCCAGCGTCTTCTCGGCACCAAGTTTGTGAAGTTACTCGGGGGGAAAGGCTGGTTGCGGTCACTTGGATGCAAAGCCTGGTCCCTGAATCGGATCGCAGGGAGCTTCTATTCCAGTTATATCAAGCGAAGGAAGTGCTGAGAAATAGCGACTCTCAAACTTCCGCAACCCAGCAGGTTGAGCAAAGCCATGCTAATTTGGTTCGGATGTGGAGTCAGTTATAAAAGCGATGAAATAAGTCTGCATAATTCTTAAAAGAGGAGTATCCGTTTGGTAGGCGAAAAAGAACTAAAAAATTTGTTATCCAAAATGTCACCGGTGCTGATAGCAGGAGAGTTTGTATTTTGTTCTTTTGAAAACGCGCAGTATGGCGATCATGTGCAATTGGAGCCGATTGGATCATTTTTAGAAAAAGAGGGGTTGACACTCGTTGTCCCTAAGGAAAAGGCGGATGAGCACTGGCTGAAATATGAGTCCGTTTTCAGATGTATCACGCTTAACGTCCATTCTAGTTTGGATGCGGTTGGTTTGACATCAGCGTTTTCAACCAAACTGACCGAACACGGTATCAGCGCAAACGTGATCGCTGGATATTTTCACGATCATATTTTTGTTCAAGAAACGCTTGCCCAAAAAGCCTTAGAGGCAATCCATGAATTGACTCAATAACGGAGAATATGGGGTTTCGAGAAATCCGGATATTTTCTGTTCTTTGGTTCGCTCTGTGATTCGGTGGCACATATTCAAAAAAACGATTTTATGAATATGTGCTGGTGTTTTCTGCGGGACGCCTCAATTTAGTCACGGCATTGATAGCATCTGGACGATTGAACATGCTTCTATCAACACCGGCGATGATTCTTAGTGGACATGGTGTTAACAGGGTCAGGTTATGGTGCATCTGTGGGTGTTGTTTCAAACCTTGCTGGAGAGGTGATTTCCAGTAATTCCAGATCGTCAGAATGCCTTAATTCTCGATGGCGAACCCCAGGGGGTTGTAGCACGCAGGAACCTGCGTGCAAAACATGCTCGCCAGTGTCTTCGTATTCGAACACGACCCAACCACGAGTGACATAAACCAATTGGAAGTCGAGTTGATGTTGGTGCCAGTTGCCCGCTGATTCCTGCCTAGGGACTGCCCGTATCACATGAGCCCCAAACTGACCACACGTTGCTTTCTCAATACCAAGGTCACGATACTCGAAAAATGCCCTGAGCCCTCTGGCGCTAAATTCGCTTTCGGTAGCATGACTAACGCTGAAGGTCTGCTGGGGCCACATGGAAGGCGTTTGCATAAATTCAAATTTTCATTGGTTTTAAGGGTATCTGGCGGATAAAGTGCTATTTTCACTGAGTGACGACTGCTTTGAATAAGTGCCTTTTCTAACCGTAGTTTTTACTTTAACTGGACGGTTTCAGGCCATAGGTTTTGAATTTTTCGACAATTATGTCCATTTCTGAATTTGGCAAAAGTACCATGGAACCCTGCTGACAGGCGTGGTAATACTGTTTGGCCAGTGCTTCTAATTCAATGGCTGCCCACATGGCCTTGTCGAGATTTGCCCCCGCCGCTACCATGCCATGATTTGCCATTAGGCAGGCCGAACGATCATTCATCGCCTCAAGTATGTTTTCAGATAATTCGCTTGTGCCAAACGTTGCGTAACGAGCGCAGCGAACGTTATTGCCACCGAATGCCGCTACCATATAGTGGCATGAAGGAATGGGTTTCCTTGCAATGGACAGTATGGTTGCGAAGGTTGAATGGGTATGAACGACTGCGCTAAAGGAAGGGTTCCGCTTGAGTATCGCTTTGTGAAAATGCCATTCTGATGAAGGGTGACAAGGACCTTCCCAATCGTCGTTCTCGCTATCCAGCGACATTTGGGCAATCTGCTCAGGTTGCATTTCATCATAAGCGATCCCACTTGGGGTGATCAGTAGTGTGTTTTTGTGAACGGCGCTAATGTTGCCAGATGTACCTTGGTTCAACCCGGTACGATTCATTTGCTTACACAGTTCAATGATTTTTTTTCTTGTTTCGAGCTCGTTCATGATGGACTGGTAATGGATGCTTGTCTGGTGGTGAATGTGGGTGCTAGTGATAGGTGTTCACTTTTCCTACTATCTCACGAAGGCGCTGTGCATCACAAGGGATAGGCTCCTGGGGCCAATGGGACTAGAGATGCTCTGCAATAATCTGGGCGAGCTTGCAGACTTAAGGGTAATTCGTAGAGTATTAGGAGTGTTCCATGAGAGAACACTCCCGGTGTTTGAGGGTTGGTGACTCCTGGTAATTAGATGTAGAAGTTCAGACTTGAGCTGACAGTTACCCGTTTATCAGTAGCTGTCTGTCAGATAGAGTTTAGTTTACAAACTTTTCTTTCCAGATCGCTTTACCGTCGATGAGTGTTTCCATCGGCGTTCTCCCAAGGCACATTTTACCCTGATGAGTTCGTTGAGTATTGTACTTGATAAGCCACTCGTCAAGATCAATCTGTAATTCGTCAACTGAATCATAGATTTTCTTGCGTAGGGTTATCTGATAAAACTCGTTAAGAATGGTCTTGTGGAATCGTTCACATATCCCATTTGTCTGCGGTGATTTCACCTTGGTTTTCGTGTGCTCAATGTTATTCAGTGCCATGTAAAGCTGATAATCATGCTGATCGGCTCGACCACAATACTCGGTTCCCCTGTCAGTAAGAATGCGCAGCATGGGAAGGCTGTGCTCTTCGTAGAACGGGAGCACCTGATCATTGAGCATATCCGCTGCGGTGATCGGTGTTTTGGTCGTGTAGAGCTTCGCATGAGCCACTTTGGAATACGTGTCCACGAAGGTCTGTTGATACACTCTGCCGATCCCCTTGAAGGTACCGACGTAATAGGTGTCCTGTGACCCCAGATAGCCGGGATGGGCGGTATCTATCTCACCACAGGCCACATCGTCCTCTTTCTTACGTTCCATGGCCGCGACCTGGGATTCAGTCAAAATCAATCCCTGCTCAGCCACTTTATTAGACAACGCTTTTAACCGGTCTTTAAAGCACGCTAAACCATGTCGCAGCCAGATACTGCGAACTCCGCTGGGTGAAACGAAGGTACCTCGTTTACGCAGTTCATTACTGGTTCGGCTTTGGCCATGGGCAGGTTCTTCCAGTGCGTAATCAAGCACGATGGACTCGACAGTAGGATCGACTCGGTTCTTGATGTTCGGGCTGCGACGGTTGCGATCAAGAAGCGCTTCGACTCCTCCTTCATCCGCCGCCGCTTTGTATCGGTAGAATGTATCGCGCGACAATCCCATCACCTTGCAGGCTTTAGAAACGTTTCCGAGCTCTTCAGCCAGATTCAGTAAACCGGCTTTATGCTTGATGACTTTTTCGTTAGTATGGATCATTGAGAGTTACCTCGTTGTGTTTTGATATTGTTTGGTAACTACATCAAAACGGGTAACTCTCATTAAATCAACCCTCGCTTCGCTCGGATTGATTTAATACGGTGTCAGATTTGGTCTAAACTTCTACAAATTAGAATACCTTGGGCTTATCTTCGAGAGCCCCGCTCTTCGTGGGCTAGGTCGACTAACCGATTTGCCAATGCATTGTATTTTTCTTGATACCCGTCTAGGTCATCACCTGAAGCGGGTTGGTAGTACTCTTCTGAACTGACACCATTGGCTTGCTCCTTAGCAATAAATGATTTTTGCATTTGCAGCATCTTTTGAATAATTTCTTGTTTCTCGCTCATTTTTCTACTTTGGTTTTTCCTGTTGTTAGTCTGAATTCAATCTTGGGTGTGTGATGAAAATCATTGCCTTTGCTGCGTTCTGTTATTGCTCCATATTGGGACCACCGCTCAGATCATTGACAATCAATAGCCGCCCTTGCGCATACTTTCGGGTAGACCTGCGATTAGTCCTGCTTGTTTGCTGGGCGTGCCGGGAAAGAGATCAAATAGGACAGAGGCTTTCACCTTCCCTTCCTGCCATTTTTCGCCCATGGCTTTTCCCATGACGCGATTGTTTGGCTGATTGCCGCTGTTTTCAAAGTACTCTTCACGCAGGTAATGGATCACATCCCAGTGACGTTCGGTGAGTGTCAGTCCTTGGTTTAAAGCAAGTGCTTGCGCCACTTCCTCGCTCCAGTCCTCCTGACTAATAAGATAACCATTTTCATTGGTTTCTATTTGGATGTTGTTGACTGTGATAGGCATGGTATCTCCGTTAAATGTATTATTTCAATTTTGGTTAATCGCAATTTAGGTGAAGTAGTTTAGGCGTATCATCTCAAGTTTCCTGTTTCAACTATGAGTACTTTACCCAGTTACCGTGTCAATCATCATCTTGCGATGAGCCAACAGCGGCTAGGCTTTTATGCGGTAGAAAAATACCACACCCTAACAATCGATTTGGCCCCAACCCTTGTTGCTGCAATGCGAGGGACTCGTCCCATTCGATGTCCGCTAGCAAAACACTTCGCGCGGCAATACTGCCTGTCGGCGTGGTGATAGTGTGGGAAAGTCCGCAAAGCATTTTGGTTACTCTAATATTCTGTTGGTGCAGAGTTGACACAATTTCGTCGGTAAAATCCTGCTCGTTTTCAACGTTAGTCCCACAAACGGACCGTGAAAAAACAGTTTTCGTTGGCACCAGCATTTTGAGTTGGCTTTCGCCAACGGTGATGTGATGTTGATCTAGTTTTAGTTTACGGCCCGTGAGGCTCTTAGTGTCTTCAATTCGGTGCTTAGGAACACGTAGATACATTCATGTTCGCCGTGAAAGTTGCAAAAAGGTTTGATTGGATTGCTCTGGTCGATTCCAGCCATTGCCGGAGGAGGCGCCGTGAATACGGTGAATTCCAACTAATGCTTCGTCGTTGATCCAAGGCAATTGCTGGCTTAGCGTCTGACACAAGGCCCAAGCGTGGTCGACAGGCAGTTCTTGGCAGGACATGCGAAACGATAGGTCCTGAATGTCATCAGGAACCACGAGTCTCGTGTCATCATTTTTTTGCTGCCAGAGCATTTTGGGTTTCCGGATACCTCAGTCTAATTCTTCTAGGTCTAACTCTAGGATTCGTTGTCTGCAGGGATCATCGCCTGCAATTCAGCGCGGTCAATCCACCATTGGTCCTGAACCAGTACATCAATGATATTTCGCATTCTAACAAGTAGTTTCTCTGGGACATTCAGTTCAAGGCGCTTAAACCACTGATCAAACTCCTCGGGAGATTGAACATTGCTGTGTCGTCGTGCAACGTCGTTTAGTATTTGTCCAATGATAAGTGCGGCATCGTCATTTTTCACTTGGTTACCCCTGAGTTCCACAACATAGGCAGCAACGGCGGCGGCAACCGCCGCACCATCTGAGTCTTCCGGTGTTTCGTCAATAACATGTTGCAGTTGTGAGATAGTGAGGGTGGGCTCAACAGGGAAGGTGATGCTTAACCACAGTCCATGGCCCAATGCGATAAGAGAGTCTTGATGGTCACAGTGAAATAATGTGTCGCAAACTACCGTCGCCAGTTCCCATTCCTGTCTATCAATATGAAACTGAAAAGCAGGCAATGCATTTTTCCATGCTAATTGTGTGTGACCACAATCAATTTGTACATTAGCAAGGTCGTGGGAAAGTAAGGCTCTGTCACGAATATTCCCTAGGCTGAGTGCATCGATTTGTTGTTGGATCTGCCGAGATTTGAGTTCCAACGCTTGTGTGGAGACTTGAGCGTCATCCTGACTATCGGCGCCAAGATCAAGCCGCTGTCGATTTAAGTAATTCATTCTTGCACTCAAAATTAGATGATCGGGTTCATTGGGTCAGTAGATAGCCGATCAGTGAAGCGTATTCGGTGAAGACATCGCTTGAGGGTTGAGTAATGGTGTGCGTTAAGATCACTTGGCATGTCTGAAAAGGATGTTCGACGATGGATAACGTTGTTACAAATGAGGCCCTGACCGGGTTTTAATCGGATCTTAATCTTAAACCGGCTTTCATCTTCCAATAACTGGCGCATCGCTTCTAGTGCTTTGGTGGTCACTAAATCCTGTTTCCATTGAATATGGCGTTTGCGCTCGGTGTATCGAGTGTAAAAGTAGCCGGTGTCTTTGTCTGTGACAAACACTGGGCCCTGAAATTCCTTTCGCAAGATTTGGTTATCTACCACATTCGAAGGAATGGTCATCACGTCAGGGTGGGTTAGCGCTTCTGCCCATTGTGGATTGGCATTTCGCAGCTGCAAATAAATCATTTCAGGATCCACCAGCTCATTGTCACCGCCCGCACTCGCTGCTTGGTCGCAATGAAGTATGAACGATCGAACGATTTGTATGGTTGGATTGTAATAACCGTCGGTATGCCAACCCAGCGGCTTATTCGTATAGGGAATATACCGTTTGGGGGTGGTATTATTACTTGATGAATTCTCAATCGGCAGGCCGTTTTCTGACTGATTCATGTCTTGGATTAGCGTCACGTTATCAGGACCAGATTCTGGGTTTGCTATTGAATGAACTAGTCCGAGTTGTTGGCAAATGCGGATGTATCTTTTGTCTTGGCTGGCGATGGGACTGGCAATGGAGTTGGGGGCAACGCCTGATCTTCCCTCTCTCATAGGGGCGGTACGAGTTCCATACTCCGGTTCATATTGGTAAACAGCGAAGTTGTTACGGTTGATTGTCTCCAATAAGGCCCGCTTTTCACTGCAAGTGAGTTGATCCGGGTTCCTAATAGGCACGATCAATTGACTTGGATCGGTGATATACCTATCGATGCGATAGGCTTTCCACCTTTTATACTCACCATTATCCATTTTCAGTGGAGAGGTGCCCACAAACGGCGCTACGCATGGTGAATTACCATGAGTGGGACTACTATTATCCTTTGATGGGTTGATGGCCGTTTTAAGCAATGGGTTTAGGTGTTTTATTGTTTATAGGGATCGTAATGGTTCCATTTTTTGGAAGGGCTTTCGATATGTTAAGAAATGAGCGTCAATTTGATCGATCGATACCCCTGTTCGTCTATACCTCTATGGGGATAAATACCATAAGGTTGCTACCCTTTCTGGGCGCTGGAGTATTGTGTTGACATTGCTAGAATAGCGACTGAACAAATGACCGAACCGATTGGAGCTGTAGACGATGAGCGATTCCAAACACAATACCCCGATGTTGGACGAACTAGAGAATGGGCCTTGGCCCAGCTTCATTTCTGGCATTAAGCGTCTGCGCGACGATCACCCTGACGGGAGAATCAATGGCATAGCCAATGATTTACTAGGGCAGCTGGAGCATTCCTATGAGACCCGCAAGGGGTATTGGAAGGGTGGGACAGTCAGTGTGTTCGGGTATGGAGGCGGAATTATTCCGCGATTTTCTGAGGTTGGTAAACAATTCCCCGACTCAAAAGAGTTTCATACATTGCGTGTTCAACCACCAGCTGGGAATCATTATACAACCGATATGTTGCGTCAGCTCGGCGATAGTTGGGAAAAGTGGGGGTCTGGTCTGGTTACTTTTCATGGCCAAACCGGCAACATTATGTTTATTGGGACCTCAACTGAAAATACTCAGCATTTCTTTGATGAAATCAACGACTATGGGTTTGATCTCGGCGGCGCGGGTCCCTGCGTTAGAACGGCGATGTCTTGTATCGGCGCGGCACGGTGCGAACAGTCCTGCACCAATGAACACCGTCTTCACCGCGAACTGGTCAATAACTTTACCGATGATGTTCACCGGCCAGCTTTGCCTTACAAATTCAAGTTTAAGGTCTCTGGTTGTCCCAACGATTGCATGAATTCCATTGAACGTGCTGATTTTGCCGTGATCGGAACCTGGCGGGACGATATCAAGGTTGATCAGGCTGAAGTGGCGAATTACGTCAATGAAAAGGGTAGGCAACATGTCATCGATAATGTGATCACTCGTTGCCCAACGAATTGCATGTCATTGACCAATGACGACAAGTTGGAGATTGATAATCGAAATTGCGTTAAATGCATGCATTGCCTGAACGTGATGAATAAGTCTCTATCTCCTGGAGACGATAAAGGCGTGTCCATTTTGATTGGTGGAAAACGGACTTTGAAAATTGGTGATCTGATGGGCACGGTTGTGGTGCCATTTATGAAGCTGGATAACGATGATGACTATGAACGCATCGTTGAGATGGCAGAGGAGATCATCGACTTCTGGGCAGAAAATGGTTTGGAACATGAACGTTGTGGGGAAATGATTGAGCGTATCGGTTTGGTTAACTTTCTTGAAGGTGTCGGTATCGAAGTCGATCCCAATATGATTTCTCATCCTAGAGAGAGCTCCTATGTGCGTATGGATGGCTGGGATGAAGAGGCTGAAAAGTGGTTTGACCGTCAACGCGAAGCGAAACAGGCGGCAGCGAGCTAGTCCACCGTTTAGACGATTTGAAGAGAAGAGATAGAGAGAAGAAGAATGGCACTGTCACTTGAAAATATGCGTAGACCCATTGAATCGGGTTGTCCGGATGGGATGCAATATATGCACCCTGTTATGGTCAAAAATTTTGGTCAATGGAAGTACCACGAGCATCCAAGGCCGGGTGTACTGGTGCATTATGCCCATAGTGGTGATGCCATTTGGACGGTGAAGGCAGGAACTCAACGAATTTTGGATGTTTATACGCTGAGAAAGTTGTGTGATATCGGTGATAAATATGCGGATGGGCATATTCATTTCACCATTCGAAGCAACATCGAATACATGGTTTCTGAAGAAGCTAAGGTTGAGCCGTTGATTGAAGCCCTTGAAAAAGAAGGGTTTGTGGTCGGTGGAACGGGGAATTCGGTGGCTTTTATTTCCCATACTCAAGGTTGGCTGCACTGTGATATTCCAGGCACTGATGCTTCTGGTGTGGTTAAGGCGATGATGGACGAGCTTATCGATGAATTCAAAAACTGCCGTATGCCTAATCGCGTTCATATTACGACTTCCTGTTGCCAGATAAACTGCGGCGGGCAAGGTGATATCGCCATCAATGTACAACACACCAAGCCGCCAAAAATTAATCATGATCTGGTTGCTAATGTGTGTGAAAGACCCTCCGTTGTCGCTCGATGTCCCGTGGCTGCAATCCGACCTGCCATGGTCAATGGTAAACCCAGTCTCGAAGTGGACGAGAAAAAGTGTATCTGCTGTGGTGCTTGTTACCCGCCTTGTCCGCCGATGCAAATCAACGATCCAGAGCATTCAAAGCTCGCCATCTGGGTAGGTGGGAATCACTCGAATGCGCGTAGCAAACCGAGTTTTCAGAAATTAGTGGCTGGTGGCGTGCCAAATAACCCACCTCGATGGCCTGAAGCTACGGCTATCGTGAAGAAAATCCTTCAAGCTTATCAGCAGGATGCAAGGGATTGGGAGCGTGTTAACGATTGGATTGAACGTATTGGCTGGCCGCGCTTTTTTGAGTTAACCGGATTACCGTTTACGAAATATCACATCGATAACTGGCGTGGATCTCGTAAGAGTTTGAACTCTTCAACGTATATTCGTTTATAGGCGGCCTCCGCGAATATTGAACTCATTCTGGAAAGATCAATGAAATTTGCAGTGCTCGTTAATGAAGGCCCTTATACCCACCAGAGTAGTGATAGCGCCTATCATTTTATCCGTGCCGCATTGGACGAGGGGCATGAAGTTTTGCGTGTCTTTTTCTACCACGACGGCGTGAATAACGGCACTCGTTTGACGACTCCTCCTCAGGATGATCGCCATATTCCTGATCGATGGTCTGAGCTTAGTAAGGAACATGGGCTTGATCTTGTGGTTTGTGTTGCTGCCGCGCAAAGAAGGGGCGTTGTGGATGCAGATGAGCAACGTCGAAATCGTAAGGATGCCAATATTTTGCTGATTGAAGATGGTGTTTATGGTGCATTGAAGGGCAGTGATATTGAAACAAGTGTACGAGTGTGTTTGGAAGACCGAGGGTTTTATGTGCTCGGTCCTGATTTGAAGGCTCGGGGGATCAGTGAAGATCATCTAATCGAAGGCATTGAAGTTGTTGATTATAAAGGTTTTGTGAAACTGGCTGCGAACTCTCCTAAGGTTCAATCCTGGCTTTGAGTTAGACTGTCAGGCTGTAAATGACCCTCTTAGATTAGCGGCAAGTCGTCGTAGCGCTAAGCAGGGCAGATTTTTATGTGTTTAAGTTTTGTGTTGTAACGCTGTTTTAGGGAGACTCGACCTAATTCTGGAGGTAAGTTGATCGTTTATGATTTACTCAGAGATTCCTTAAATATAAATAATGCTATCGATAATTGGAGCACGAATCATGTCATTAGAAGTAAACGGTAAAACCTACGAAACAGACGAGGAAGGTTACCTCGAGAATTTGAGCGAATGGAACCTTGATTTAGCAGACGCTATGGCTAAAGAGGACGGGTGTGATCTAACAGAAAATCACTGGGAGGTGGTTAACTTTCTCAGAGAGTATTACGACGAATACCAAATAGCACCTGCTGTTCGAGTGCTTACCAAAGCGGTAGGTAAACGTTTGGGCAAGGACAAAGGAAACAGCAAATATCTTTACGAATTGTTTCCTTACGGCCCTGCAAAGCAGGCCTGTAAGTATGCGGGATTGCCTAAGCCAACTGGTTGTGTATAAGCGTTCTGTTTATTAAGTCCATTCGCTAATTTTAGTTGACCAAACTATCGTTTGTCTCATCATCTGAACCAAGTAATTAGCTGACCATAATGTCTTTCCTATCCTATTTGTATGCAGGGCTTTTCTACTGTGCCGCTATGGTAATGGTGGTGGGGGTGGGACGTAAGGTAATGGTGTACACGAGAATCCCAGCGCCACTGAAGATTCCCACAACACCCGCACCGACCACTCGTTTTGGGGTAGTTGGTAGGATGTTGCGCGAAGTGGTCTTTTTTGAAAGCCTGTTTAAGTCCAGTAAGTGGACGTGGCTTTTCGGTTGGGCCTTTCATTTCGGTTTGTTGCTGGCGTTAATTCGACACCTTCGATACTTCACCGAGCCTGTGTGGTCTTGGGTCGCCTTCCTACAGAGTGCGGGTATTTATGGTGGGTATGCCATGGTTTTTGGTTTGCTAGGGTTATGGGGGCGGCGGTTTTTCGTTGATCGCGTGCGTTACATTTCGGCACCATCCGACCACCTTATGCTGGCTTTGATTTTGGCGATCGCTGGTTCTGGTTTGTTAATGAAGTATGTATGGCATACGGATGTGGTGGCATTGAAAGCATTTGCACTTGGGCTACTTTGGTTTAATTGGGCTCCGTTACCCAGTGATCCGATTTTATTGATTCATTTAGGGTTGGTCATTTGCTTGATGTTTGTTTTTCCAATTAGCAAGCTGCTTCACGTGCCAGGTTTGTTTTTCAGCCCCACGCGAAATCAAGTTGATGATTCCCGTGAACAACGTCACGCACCAACCTCCGTTTGATGAACGTGTGAGCGAGTATATCCCTGGATGAAAAAAGTCGAATTTGATATTCCGGTGATCACTAATCATCCGATCACGCCAAGTATAAAAGAAGGGGCGATGGCACACGTTAGGCCGTTTGTGGCTAAACAAGGCCATCAGGAGGCGCTGGGCTTTCCCGGGGAGTTGGTTGACGATTGGCATGACAAAGCCATTGAAAAAATGCGAGAACTACTAGGTAAGTACCGTTCTTTGCAAGTATTTATGGATTCCTGTGTGAAATGTGGTGCCTGCACAGATAAGTGTCACTATTTTCTAGGAACATCGGATCCAAAAAATATGCCGGTGGCACGGCAGGATTTAATGAGAAAGGTTTATCGGCGTTATTTTACTTTCGCAGGCAAATACTTTCCAAAGCTCGTGGGCGCTGTTGATCTCACCAAAGAGGTGTTGGAAGACTGGTACAGTTATTATCATCAATGCTCGGAGTGCCGCCGTTGTTCTGTTTATTGCCCTTATGGTATTGATACCGCTGAAGTCACCATGGCGGGACGGGAAATACTGGCAAGCGTTGGCGTTGGGCAGAAATACTCAAACGAAATTATCGGCAAAGTTTACAAAATCGGAAACAATCTCGGATTGCCCGAGAAAGCGCTGGCGAACACATTAGAAGACCTGGAAGAGGAAGTGAAGGATGACATAGATGTGGATGTGCGTTTCCCATTGGATGTAAAGGGAGCAGATGTACTATTGGTCACTCCATCGGCGGATTTTTTTGCTGAACCCCATGTTGACGGACTGATTGGTTATGCCAAGGTGTTTCATCAGGCAGGGGTCAGTTGGACGCTGAGCTCCCACGCCTCTGAAGCGGCAAATTTCGGCCTATTTATTGGCAGTCAGGATAATATGCAGAAAGTGGCCATGCGAGTCAGGGAAGCTGCTTTGGAGCTTGGTGTTAAGCGCATCATTGTTGGAGAGTGCGGCCACGCATGGCGAGTTGCTTATAGTTATTGGAATACGTTGATTGGCCCTTTCGATTTCCTCGATCCTAAATATCCGGTGCCGCAACATATCTGTGAATCGACCTACGATTTAATTCAGCAAGGCGCACTTAAGTTCAATAAGGAAGAAAATGACGACAAGATCGTTACTTTCCATGACTCCTGCAATGTTTCCAGAGCATCCCGTATGGGAAATATGCCTGGCGGACAATTTGTGATTCCAAGAGAAATTATCAAAGCAGCCTGTAATCATTTTGTCGATATGCGTGAAGACACTATTAAAGAAGGCACATTTTGCTGCGGTGGCGGTGGCGGTTTATTAACCGATGACTTAGTGGAACTTAGAGTCAAGGGCGCCTCCCCTAGGGTGCAAGCGTTGCATGAAGTGATCGAGCAACATGGCGTCACCCACATGGCTGCGATTTGTGCGATTTGTAAAAGTCAGTTCACTAAAGTGCTTCCTTACTACGACATGCAAATGGACATGATTATCAGTGTCCACCAATTGGTGGGGGATGCGCTGGAACTCGGTGTTGAACGGTAATTGGTTTAGCTGTTTGATACCAAAATGTCATGGGAGTAGAAACGATATTCCTTTCCATGAGTGGCTTGTATGAGTAATTGGCAAGAGCTGCTTTTATGAACAATATTGATTTTATGTTTCTTGTTGCGTCAAGAACCACAAGTCACAATAGCCTTAGCGGAGTTATCCAATGGCCACAGACACTGAGCAAAATTCTGAAAAACTGACGTTTCGTGCGTATCAGGATGGCAAGCACCAATGGGAAGATTGGCAAGACGCCATTTTTAGCGCCGACCACTCACACAAGTGCCCGACTTATGTGCACCGTACGCCGCCTTGCCAGGGAAGTTGTCCTTCAGGTGAAGACGTACGAGGCTGGCTGCAAATCGTCAAAGGTGTGGAGAAGCCACCAGTTGGTATGGACTGGGAGGAGTATGCATTTCAACGATCAACCGATGCCAACCCCTTTCCAGCGATGATGGGGCGGGTCTGCCCCGCTCCTTGTGAAGACGGGTGTAACCGTAATGATGTTGAAGATTATGTGGGCATTAATTCCATTGAACAATTTATCGGCGATACTGCTTTTGAGAAAAAATATCGTTTTTCTTCCTCTTTACCGGCAACCGGGGAAAAGAAAGTAGCAATCGTTGGTGGCGGCCCCGCTGGATTAACGGCGGCTTATCAACTGAGACGAAAGGGATATGGGTCAGTCATCTTTGATGATCATGCTGAATTGGGTGGCATGATGCGCTACGGTATTCCCGGTTATCGTACCCCTCGACCTCATTTGGATCATGAAATACAACGTATTCTGGCGATGGGTGATATTGAAGTTCGAACTGGAATCAAAGTGGGAACGGATATTTCGGTCGCTACGTTGGATAATGATTTTGACGCGGTGTTGTGGACCATTGGTTGTCAGACTGGTCGTGCCCTTCCTGTGCCGGGATCAGATGCACCGAATTGCGTTAGCGGCGTCAAATTTCTCGAAGCGTTTAATCAGGGCATACTGAAAGTAACCGCGGATCGTGTGGTGTGTGTCGGTGGCGGAGATACTTCCATCGACGTGGTTTCTGTGGCTCGACGGTTAGGTAAGATTAAAAATATCAATAAATCCCATCGACCTGAGGCAGTAATCGGCGGATATGTTGCCCATGATTCAGCTTATGTTGCGCTGCGAGAAGGTGCGGATGTGACGTTAACGTCATTGTTTCCTAGAGAGCAAATGACGGCCACAGAAGAAGAGGTGGACGATGCACTACATGAAGGTGTTGATATCAAGTATGGAGTGATTCCTCTCGAAGTCATAAAAAATGAAGAAGGTCGCGCAATTGCGCTACGGATGGCCGAGTGCCGTTTTGAAAACGATGGGCGTCCTGTTCCTGTGGAAGGCTCTGAATTTGACATTGAATGTGATTTGATTGTTTCGGCCATTGGTCAGGGAGGGAATCTTGAAGGCCTTGAAGAGTTTGATAATGGCCGTGGTTTAATGGATGCGGATAAGTTTTACCAGCACACTGAACGAAAAGGGCATTTTGTGGCAGGAGACATTATCAGGCCACATCTGTTGACTACTGCCATCGGTCAGGCCTCTATTGCTTCTGATAGCATCGATCAATTTCTTAGGGATTTTGAACCGTCGAAGCGTCCCAAAGTAGATGTGCGGCACTTCAATCTGTTGGACAAATTGCGGGAGAGCGCATTGGAACCCGAAGGATATGACCATCAGCAGGAATGGGGGACCTGTGACGCGAATTTCGCCATTCATAACTATGAAGACCGTAGCGCTCATGAAGTGATCCCTTCCGAAAAGCTATTTCTCGGCCATTTTGCGTTTACCCCTCGTAACAAGCGGGGAAGCAGGGGGCCGGGGAAAGAGGAAGTGCTGAGTCATTTTGAAGAACGCCATGTCGGGCTAACGCCGGAAGTTGCTCGCAAAGAAGCTGATCGCTGCATGAGTTGTGGAATGTGTTTTGAGTGCGACAATTGTGTTATTTATTGCCCAGTAGACGCGGTATTCCGAGTGAAGAAAGATCAGTCAACTTTGGGCCGATATGTTGATACCGATTACTCAAAATGCATTGGTTGTCACATCTGCTCTGATGTGTGCCCGACGGGCTATATTGAAATGGGCATGGGTGAGTAGTTTGTTGAGTTTGTTTTCAATGGCGCGGTTTTTAGAAACCAGATCAATCAAGCTAATGTGGTTGAAGGCATGGATCTTTTGCGCAATGTTGAGTGTCACCCTGATCACGGTGCTGGTGACAAGCACTAGCACGCATGGAGACAGCAGCATCGAGACAACCACTAAGCGCACAAATGGCGTATCACAATGTGTTGAGCCCACCGATATTATGCGACGGGATCACATGAATTTCCTATTGCATCAGCGTGATAAAACTGTTCGGGAAGGTATTCGCACAAAACAACACAGCTTGAAAGGATGCGTCGATTGTCATGTGAAAAATAATGATCAGGGCGAGTTTATTCCGGTTAACGCCCCGGAGCAGTTTTGTGCGGCCTGTCATACTTATACCAGTGTCAAAATTGATTGTTTTGAATGCCATGCTACGACACCGGATGTTGCGCTAAGTGAAAATAAAGCCGACACAGATCAGCTAGCGAAATCATTGTCACAGTCGCTCGAAGGCACTCAATCTGTGCATGAGGCCAATGATCAGTCAGAGATTGGGGTCTGGTCATTTAGTCACATTTTAGCGGACGCGAGCTCATCGACTTTAGACTAAGAAACCATGTCTGAAAAAATGCCTGAAAATCAAACTGAATGCGCTATCTCCGGCGAGCCGGATCGCACCCGACGTCGACTGTTTTTGGGCGCAGTGGGTGGAACGGCTATGGCGTCCTTGGGCGGTTTCCATATTGCTGAGTTGGCGTTAGCCAAGTCTGATAGCGAAGCGGTTTCAAATTTGGCACGTTGGGGATTGCTTATAGACTCAGCTAAGTGTGCAACGGATTGTGATGCCTGTGTCAGTGGGTGCAACACGGAACATAATCTTGAAGACATGGGCAGACCGGAAACTGATGCGCAATGGATTAGAAAACTGGATCTTTCCGATCAACAAACCGGGCATGTGAGTTCGTTACCCATGATGTGTCAGCATTGCGAGAGCCCGCCCTGTGTTGACGTTTGCCCCACCGGAGCCTCATTCAAACGGGATGACGGTATTGTCATGGTCGACAAACACACCTGTATTGGATGTCGTTATTGTGTGATGGCCTGTCCCTATAAGGCCCGATCATTTATCCACGAAACCTTGAGTAACCAGAAATCCTATTCGCCCCGCGGTAAAGGTACGGTTGAAAGCTGCAATTTATGTGTGCATCGCATTGATGAGGATCGCCAACCAGCTTGTGTCGAAGCTTGCAATACTGACGGTAAAGGCGCCATGATTTTCGGTGACTTAAACGATATGGACAGCGATATCTCAATTGCCTCGTCGTCGAAGCCATCTCGCCAGATAAGGGAAGATCTTGGATTGAACACCGGCGTTCGGTATCAGAACTTATAAAGGTTTTCGTTATGACTGAGCATTTCAAACTTCTCAAGAGTGATCACCCAGCGTATTGGGTTGTATTGATTCTCTTGGCGGTTTTTTCTGCCGTGGGCTATGGTGCGGCCCATTACATGGATGTTGAAGGGCATTGGGTCACCGGAATGAATAATCAAATCGTTTGGGGGTTGCCTCATGTGTTTGCGATATTTCTGATCTTGTCTGCATCCGGAGCGCTCAATATTGCATCTATGAGCTCTGTTTTTTCCCAAAAAGACTATAAGCCTTGGGCGCGGGCTTCTGGTTTGCTCTCAATTTGTTTGTTGATTGGTGGATTGCTTATTCTGGTATTGGACCTTGGTCGGCCGGAGCGACTGATTGTGGCGATGACGCACTATAATTTCAAATCCATTTTTGCGTGGAATATCTTCCTGTATGTTGGTTTTTTGGGATTAGTCGTGATTTATCTTTGGAGCATGTTTGAACATGGTCTGAATAAATACACTGGAAAAGCAGGGCTCTTTGCATTTAGTTGGCGTTTTGTATTAACCAGCGGCACAGGATCCATTTTCGGTTTTCTAGTTGCAAGGCAATTTTACGACTCCGCGATGATGGTGCCACTGTTCATCGTGCTTTCTTTGATCTTGGGGACGGCTCTGTTCATTCTGATAATGTCTGTAATTAGTCAATGGTCAGGCGTGAGTTTCAGTGATGCTATTGTAAAAAAACTATCCAGTTTATTAATCGGTTTTATTGCGCTCGAACTTTTTCTGGTGGTGGTTTTCCACTTAACAAATCTCTATGTTACCGAACATCATGGCGTTGAGTACTTCATTTTATTCGATGGCCAGCAATACACCGTTCTGTTCTGGTTGGGGCAAGTGTTATTGGGAGGAGTGCTGCCGCTGCTTTACTACTTTTCTACAAGCCGTGAAAAGACGATGCCAGAACTGGTTGGCCTTTCGTTGGCTGTTGTGGTTGGTGGGTTTTCCCAGCTCTATGTGATCATCATTGGTGGCCAGGCTTACCCCTTGGCATTATTTCCAGGGAAAACTGTATCGAGTACCTTTTTTGATGGGGCGATAGCGCACTACGTTCCTCGTTTACCAGAGTTACTTCTCGGTGTCGGCGGGATTGCCATTTCAATATTACTATTGATTCTCACGATGCGGGTTTTACCTTTTCTGCCTGATAATCGAGCTCATGAAGCGAACTAGGTCTTCGATAGCGACTCATTAACGAGTTTTGAGGGTCGTGTTAACAGATGTAATACATTGGGTTTAGATACCCACTAATTCTATTAGCGAAGAATTGATGTCCCGACTGTTTATCTCAGCCACGCGAAAATCATCCGGCAAAACCACTGTCGCGCTGGGAATCTGTGCTGCGTTGGTCCATAGAGAATTAGCGGTTCAAACATTTAAAAAGGGACCGGACTACATTGATCCAATGTGGTTATCTCGCAGTAGTGGCCGCCCCTGTATTAATCTCGACTTCAATACCATGTGCTCTGATGAGCTGCTTGCCACGTTGGCATACTATCAATCGTTATCGGATGTTTCCATTATCGAAGGCAATAAAGGTCTCTATGATGGTGTTGACACGTTTGGTACTGACAGCAATGCAGCACTTTGCAAACTGACCCAAACCCCTGTGATCTTGGTAGTGGATGCTGAAGGTAGTACTCGGGGGGTTGCACCATTAATACTGGGCTATCAGCAGTTTGATCTTGAAATCAGTATCGCCGGTGTAATCTTCAATAAGACCGGTGGTCCTCGGCATGAGACAAAATTACGTGGTGTTATGGAGCAATATACGGATGTTGATGTGTTAGGTTGTATTCCCAAAAATACCGAGATGATGCTGCCCGAAAGACATTTGGGGCTGGTTACAGATAAGGAAATGGAAATAGACGTTGCTGCAGCTTATGTTGCGCACACCAGGCAAGTTGTCGAAGATTGCGTTCAGATAGATTCATTAGTGTCATTGCTCTCTCCCAAAGAACCATGCCCCAAAGCACGATTCTCCACAGAGCAGGAGCCCAATAGCCGGACTCAGAATCTTCCGGCTCTAGCGAGTATTCAAAATAGAAAAACCGTGCCGGCATCTGGAGCGGTTCGAATTGGTGTGGCTAAGGATAACGCGTTTTGTTTCTATTACCAGGACGACCTCGATGTGATGGAAGAGTGTGGGGCACAAATCCACTTTTTTGATACGTTGCACGACAATGCACTGCCAGATGTTGATGCGTTGTTCATCGGGGGAGGGTTTCCTGAAACCCACGGTAAAGAGCTCGAAAATAATTCAGCGATGCGCTCGGCAATTAAAGCCTTCGCCGCATCAGGAAAACCAATCTATGCTGAGTGCGGTGGGCTGATGTATCTGACTCGCGAAATTCGATGGAAGGAAGAAATCAGTGAGATGGTGGGTGTGATTCCCGCCGATACTCATATGTTTAAGCGCCCCATCGGGCGAGGCTATGTCGAACTAGTGTGTGATAGTGCTCATCCATGGGGAACAAGCACGTTAGGCAGTGCTGATCAGGGGAGCCGTCTGCAGGATCCAGCAGGGAAATGCTCGAAACAGCATTGGACTGAAATGGTAGCCACTGGTGATGTGATCAAGGCCCATGAATTTCATTATTCGAAGCTGGTTAATATCGGTAGTGAGGTTCAATATGCCTATAAGGTGAAAAGAGGACACGGCATCGATGGGGATCGAGATGGATTGATGATTGATTGTGTTTTAGCGAATTATGCCCACATGAGACACAGTCGATCCAATCCTTGGGTGTCCCGGTTTCTGTATGCCGTGAGCAAACATAAATCGCAAATCAACAAAATTGAATGTGCTGAAACAACCAGCCCATTTACCACCACTCATTGTAAAGACTGACCCATTGAAAGTATGGTTCGTAAAAAAATAGGATAGTGATAGATTAATCATGATCAACATCAGTGAAAGTGCAGCAAAACAGATCAAAGTCGCAATGGAAGAGTCCGATGCAGAAGGGCTATCTCTGCGAATCGCAGCTAAACGTTTGGAAGATGGTTCTTTTGATTATGCAATGGGTTTCGATCATTCGGACCATAATGATAGCCATAGCCGGTCCAAAGGGGTAGAAATTGCTGTGGCCCCCACGAGCACAGAATTATTGCGTAACGCCACACTGGATTATGTGCAAATGGATGATGGCGAGTATCGCTATATCTTTTCTAACCCTAATGACCCCAGTCATCAACCCCCCAATGAATAGAGAAAACAGCGAATTCGCACCTTTATTTCGCGAGGGGCGAATGGAAGAGGGCTCAATTTGTGGTGACCCTGATGGGGGATGAGCCCCATGGTTCGGCTAGCTATCCGGATGTGAAAGAAGAGCAGAAATGCCTGATTCCACCGCGCTCAAGGTGGTATCGGCCAGGAAGAGGGATCATCTGTAAACAGATTATGGTGCCGCTGATGATGCTTTGTGTGTCATTAGTGGGAATAATTATTTTACAGATTGTCGAACTATCTCGCCATTCCGAGCAAAGCCCCGGTGATTGGGCGCTATTGTTTGTGGTGGTTGTTATGCTTGGATTGATGATCAAGGTCATTTTATTCATTAGGATGTCGTTGCTCAATCCGCTGACCGAAATACGCCAATGGGTGTCCAGTGTTGAAGACGGTGACTTTGATGCGCGCATGCCGTTGCTACCCATGGGCGAATTTAATGATCTTGCCCAAGACATAAATCACTTGGCCAGATCGATTGAGACGCTGAACGCTGACTTTAGTTCGCAGGTCGCGGTGCAAACAGAAAACCTTGCTCGCAAATCTCAGGCGCTGGAGCTGTTATACGAAGTGGTGACGTCTGCTAATACGGACCATGAAGTCACTGATTTACTGACTCGATTTATGCATCGCCTAGGCGGCGTTTATGAAGCTCAAGCGGTGGTTGTTAGGGTGTTGGAGAACCACCAACTTACCCTCGTGGACAGTTATGGTTTGAGTGCGGGTAGCACCTTCTTGCGGCCTAGCGTCCCGATCCGATTTGTCCGTCAGAACAACATCTTTGGCAAAGGTAGTGTCGATGTTCGCAATGAGACGATTAATGAGTCCCTTGCTGAATTGGACCACCGCGATGACAAGAGTAACAAGGTCCGACAAATTATTTCGATTCCTCTGCAGTACAGGGATTCCATTTTGGGTTGCTACCAAATATTCGTGGATTCTGGTTTAGTGGTTAACAACGACAATAGAACACTGCTGGCAAATATCGGGCAGCACTTAGGGGCCGTGTTACAGCAATCCCGTCAGGATCAAGATAGTGGCAAGCTGATTATGGTTGAAGAGCGGACCAAGCTAGCGAATGAGCTGCATGATTCGCTAGCGCAGACCCTTGCAAGCTTACGGTTCCAAGTACGAGTCTTAGACGAAACCCTGCATCAAGGCGATGAGCAGGTGACATGGGAAGCATTGGAAAAACTGGAATCTCAGGTAGAGGAGGCGAATAGGGAATTACGAGTTCTCATTGGGCAGTTTCGCGCTCCACTGCAAAATCAGGAAGTGGTGGTCTCGGTTAAGAAATTAGTGGAGAAGTTTAGAAAAGATACCGGCGTGTCTGTGTTTCTTCAAAACGAATGGTCGGACGACAATCTGACCACAGAAATGAGGACCGATGTCATTCGGATTATTCAGGAAGCACTAGCAAATACACGCAAGCACGCACAAGCAGATAATGTTCGTGTGTTAATCCGACATCAAAGCCATCGTTATCGGATTATGGTCGAGGATGATGGAAAGGGCTTTGATGAGACGCGTCTCGTCGAAATGGATTCCAGTGGCCATCCGGGAGAACACATAGGACATAAAATTATGGCGGAACGGGCGAAAAACCTCGGCGCTGAGTTGAAATTTGAGTCGGAACCCGAAGAGGGCTGTCTGCTCAGCGTCGAGTTTGTTCATGTGATGCAAGATTCTCAGAACAATGATTAAGAGGGCGAACTCAATGCACAAAAACATGAATTCATCATCTGCGGTGCCACCGCAGCGAATCAGCCGATAAATAGGGGGATAATCTCATGAAGGTAGTACTAATTGATGATCACGCGCTGTTTCGTGAAGGTCTTGAAGGCTTGTTAAAACGACGGGGTGTTGAGGTGACCGCATGTTCGAATGCTGAGGAAGGCGTGGAAATGGTGACATCAGTAAACCCAGACGCAGTCATGGTTGATTTACGAATGCCGGAGGTGGATGGAATCCGTGCACTACAAATGTTGCGAAATCAGAACAAGGAAATTCCCATTTTGATACTGACCACCAGCGACGACGCTGGCGACCTAAAAAATTGTTTGCAGCATGAAGCCAGTGGATATTTATTGAAAGACATGGAGCCGGATGAGTTAGTGCTAGCACTAAAGAAGGTGATTGCAGGGGAACTCGTGGTTGCACCAGAGCTGGCTAGTACTCTGGCCTCCATTATTCAGAACAAGAATAGCGACGGTGATGACGAAAATGGATCGATATTTTCCTGTCTGTCTCCAAGGGAAATGGAAATTCTCAGCCACTTAACGGAAGGGCAGAGTAATAAAGTGATAGCTCGACATTTAGGCATCGCTGATGGGACGGTCAAACTCCATGTGAAATCAATTTTAAAGAAGCTCGGTTTGCATTCCCGTGTCGAGGCAGCAGTCCTAGCCGCAAACGAAGGTATTTTTTCTAATCAAGGCTAGGGAATAATGAAAACGCCAGTCAATCAGTAGAGACTGCATTTTTAACTAACTCCGGGTGGATACGGCCCATCTGAACACACTAATGGTAAATCCATAATTATGGCAATCGAAAAAAATGACAACGATTCAATGGCGTTGGCGAGTGGTATCGCCGCTTTTGAAGCGAAGAACTTCGCCCAATCCCTCGGATTGCTTGGCCCCATAGCGGATCAAGGCAATGTCGATGCCCAGTATCGACTGGCGATTATGTATCAAAATGGACTTGGTGTTGTGCGTAATGAATTACTTGCCACTAAATGGATGATCGCGGCGGCAAATCAGGGTTTTGCTCTGGCCCAGCACGGGCTGGGATTTATGTACATGGAAGGTGATTGTGTGAATAAAAATGGCGTCAAAGCAGTGAATTGGTTTAAGAAGGCCGCGGAGCAAGGGCTCGTGGGTTCTTTAACCACATTAGCCATGATGTATGAGATGGGCAATGGCGTGGATAAGGATATGGAAGAAGCGAAAAAATGGTATAAGCTAGCCGGTTTTTCTGAAGATGAAATGAACTTAGGACAACGGTTATCTTAATTTAAGCGATGTTTATGTGTGACTAGCGTCAAGTATTCTGGTCTGCTGTTTTCGTATTATCCGGGATTCGATATCATCGTACAACGAAGGTGGAATACTCAAAAAAGACAACCTCGGGACGATAAAAATTGAAAGCTCACATCATACTGGCGCACCCAGATTCAAAATCTTTCAACGCAAATTTAACCAATGTCGCAAGCAACATATTGAGAAACAAGGGTTGGGAAATTACGAAAAGTGACTTGTACTCAATCGGCTTTGATCCTTGTGAGCGGGCAGAACACTATGGGTTTTCGGAATCGGACTATCGGTTTGACGTTCAATCAGTTCAGCGTGATGCATCGAAAAATAACTCAATTCCGCTTTTTGTAAAGGAAGAAATAGAGAGGTTAGATAACGCTGACTTGGTTATATTCCAGTACCCAATGTGGTGGCATCTGCCTTCTGCAATACTGAAGGGGTGGTTTGACAGGGTTTTCGCTTACGGTGAAGTGTATGCAAGTCAGAAACGGTTTGAAAATGGAAGGTTTATCGGTAAAAAAGCCTTAGTGTCGGTCACTGTTGGCACCAGCGAAGAAGCATATCATCATAACGGTAGGAGCGGGGATATTGATCTTATGCTGTGGCTATTCATTTTTCTATTGCTTATGTGGGGTTTAGTATCCTGCCCCCGTATGTTGCCTATGGCGTTGAAGCAGGGCTTCGCTATTCAGATGAAGAAGTCGTAGCAAAGAGGCTTGAAAACATTGAACGGGAATATGCGCAGAGGCTTAACAATCTTGAGCGAGATGAGACACTTCCATTTAACAAAATGAGTGAACGGGGAGATGATGGTCACATCATTGAATCTGCTCCTGTGTACACTCCATTTATCAGGCACAACAAAGAGTTGGATCTTTGATTAATGAGCAATGGTGATTGAATCAGAAAACATCACAGGCTAATGAACACCAATCGATTGAGCTCATCATTTAGCTTGACCGCTCTGCACCAAGTCAGTTAAAGGAGAATGTTAGATAGCTTGTCCTTACGGGCCTATACCCCCTCTGTATGTTCACACGAGCATGCCTTCCATCAAATTGTGCTGCCTTTGCACGGTGTGATCGAGATAAGTATCAATGACGTTTATGGCGTAGTAGGTGTGGGTCAAACGGTTGTTATTCAAAAAGCGGTTAAACATCGCTTCCATGCTCAAGCGGAATCAAGGTTTTTAGTGGCGGACCTCGCTGAGCTTCCGAAAAACGCGTACTCGTTAGAATCCCCGTTCGCATTAGTATCGGGTGCGATGCAATCGTACTGCACCTTCATTGAAACCCAGCTTCAATACCAGATGAACACCGAACTGGAATCAAAAATGGTGTTGCTGTTTAAACATCTATTACTAGCCCAGGATTTTTCGCCAAAAATCAATAATAGAATAACCCGCGTGCTCGCTTATATTGAAAGAAACCTTAATGAAGCGTGTTCACTAGAAGAATTGGCTTCAATAAGTAATCTCAGCATCAGCCACTTTAAAGGGTAGTGTACCCTGAGGTCTGTAATTTATTTCTTTAGCGATGTTCGTTTGGCTTAGGCGAAGTGAGCGTAGCGAACGAAGCCAAAGCCGGTTTTTCTGGATTAGGTGTTGAATGTTGAGCCATCAAGTCGTTCCATGTTTGTGACTTAAGCAAATGTGGAGGCAACCCAATGACCCAACCGGATTACCCTAACCTATATGAAGTAGTGATGGAACAATTGATTCAACATGGCCCCCAGGCTTTTCGTGATGTCATTACCGCGATGATGAATCAGGCCATGCAGATTGAGCGGTCTCAGTTTCTGGGTGCCGCCCCTCACGAACGCAGCAACGACCGTCAGGGCCATGCCAATGGATTCAAACCCAAACAGGTGGACACGACCCTTGGGACGCTAAATCTGTCGATACCCAAGACGCGTAATCACGGTGAGTCCGGGTTTTACCCGCACAGTCTGGAACAGGGACGACGCAGTGAGCGCGCGTTGATGCTGTGTGTGGCTCAGATGTACGTTAGTGGTGTCAGTACGCGCCGTGTGGAGAAGGTACTGGATCTGTTCGGTATTGAGAAGATCTCCTCCACTCAGGTGTCTCGTGCGACGGCCCTGCTGGACGATGCTCTATCGGTTTGGCGTGACCGGGCCCTTGGAGAGATTCGGTATCTCGTACTGGATGCGCGTTACGAACGGGTCAGGATGGATCATGAGGTGGTGGATGCGGCGGTGCTCAGTGCGGTGGGTATATTGCCGGATGGCAGACGCAGTGTACTGGGCGTGCAGATCGCGACCAGTGAAGCGGAGATCAACTGGCGGGAGTTTTTACAGTCTCTGGTAAAACGGGGGATGCACGGCATCATCTACATTGCCAGTGATGACCACGCGGGCCTCAAAGCAGCGAGACGTGCTGTGTTTCCGGGGGTACCGTGGCAGCGTTGTCAGTTCCACCTGGCACAAAATGCGGTCAATCATGCGCCGACAGCAAAGGTTCGTAGCCGGATTGGTGGTGAACTGCGTTCGGTGTGGAATGCGACGGACGAGGCATCTGCCCGCGCTCAGTTGGAGCAACTGGCGGCCCGTTACGAGTCAGATTACTCAAAGCTGTCGCAATGGCTGCTCGATAACGTTCCTGAAGGACTGACGGTGTTCAATTTACCGGAGTCGCATCATCGAAAGATGAGAACGACGAATGGAATTGAGCGTCCGATCCAGCAGGAGATTAAACGGCGAACCCGGATTGTCCGGGTCTTCCCGAATGAGGCATCTTTACTCAGGCTTGTCAGTGCCATCCTCGTCGAGATTGACGATGAATGGAGCAATGCCGACAAGCGATATATCGTGTGGAACGACGATAATGACTCAACCTAAATCAAAGTTACAGACGTAGGGTTGCACAATCTTGGAATGCTCCAAGGTGATGTCAGCCAGTAGAAACGGATAAACTCGGTGCGCTTTACTGGGCTTGCTAGTACCTTTGTTTGACGGGATAGATCTCTCGTATTCACACGTGTCCCATCAACTTGCGCATCCGCTGACGATGAATGATAACTCCGTGCTCATCGAGCATGGCATCACATCGCCGTCGGGAGCCGTAAACGGATTATTCAGATGCAACTGGTCAACCTGCTTGACCTTTTCCCCTAAAACCGTCCTAGTCTAAATTGAAGACTAGAATGGAGCTGAAATCCGGGGGAGATTAGTGTTGACCCCTAAGAGTTTAGAATAAGGCTGCCCCAGTTTTTCATGGAAAAATAAGATGTTACAAGGGTTGTTTTATTTTTTACATTAAGTAAAACTATGCTCGGCCCAGTAGCAGTTCATTTTCAACTGGGTATCATCGTGTAAATCGATTCCTGAGGGGTAAACGCCATTTTTATGAATATGCCTCATGAGAACCAGACTGATTAGTCTGGCTGGGGTGATCTTTGATCAGTATTGGATCATTCGATCTGCCATCGCATAGATAATAAAGATACTACTTACCATGAAGTTTATTGCTATTTTCGCCATGACCATGGCGATTGTCTTAGTTGGCTGTAATGAAACCAACACTTCATCATCCACGGGTAATGGAGGAGGTGAGGTTTTTGTTTATTCAAGAAATATTGTCGTTTCAGCATCGGGCACTGACATTACAATTCCCACGAGCGCTGGTGGGAATTTATATGTTTGGTATAGCGGTGGCGGGACGTCTAGTGATCCACTCATTATGAAAGTGAATATTCGAGATATGAATAATAATCCCATTGCAGGAACCATACACTGGCAGGACAATACGGATGATCGAGTGTACAACGGATCAATGTTTGCTCATGTGTACCACACCGCTGGGAATTACCGGATCGCCGTTGAGCTGGATGGAGGAGAGAAAATTCCAATTACAGCGGGTACAACGATCACTGTGTGGATTGACAACACCGACAGTGCTGAGGTTGGTTGTATTCCATCGACATTTTTCCCCTGCTAATGCAACCACCTACCCGATAAACCCTGGTTAATGGCTAAATCTCAGTCAAAACTACAACACGATCGGGGTCAGTGTAACAACTATTTTGAAACTACTGATATAAGTGCTGCCCTTACTGCAGATCAATTCGTAGAAATACCAATTCGTGGACACCCACAAATAGGATAAGGTTCTGTAACGTTGCTGCATGATAGTATGGGGAGCGAAGACTGGGAAACATGGTTGAGCGACAGCAAGGAAATGCATTCTTCCACTACCAAGAATTCAGAGCTTTCGCTCTACTGCCTGGCAGTGGAAGAGGCAAAAAATGGATCAGGGGCACTAATAGGGCATGACATTCTTTTAAAACGACTAGTCAACTCTAAGAAACCCTCTGTGCCGTTCAAAAGAAAAGTAAAGCTCTCACGCTGGCTGACCATACGAATTTCTCCGTCGTCAAAAAACAATCAGTCTGTTATTGATCTCGCAAGATACCTATCAGCGTCGTATGAAGGTAGCACTTTATAACCTTGCCATAGACAGTAAGTTGAGGGACTGTGGCTTGGTTAGGCTGGAAGTCAACGATATTTCCAAATCGCGTGAGCTATTTGTTCATCTTGTGATCCGAATTTACCCAGTCGGTAATCATAGACGCAAACATTTCAGGTTGATCAGACCAAGCGAGGTGACCCGCTTCAGGAAGTATCTGTAACTTACTGTTAGGCAGTGCGTCATCCAGATGTTTAGCATTACTAACATCGAACATAACATCAAGCTCTCCCCAGAGCACGAGGGTTGGAATTGTAATTTCATTGACTCGTTCAGCAAGACCTGCCGCCTTTAATCGAATGTCTTCGAACCAATACAAAACCTCAGCAGCCCTTCCGGAATAAGCTCGCTTGTAGTCATCGACTTGCACCGCGTTTGAGCGATGGCGAATAGCGCCAAGTTTCGCTGTGAAAGCGATGAGAGGGCCAGCGCCAAGTAATGATGTCATCGAGCGCATAATGCCAAAGCGCCCGAGCATACTGATCATTCTTGCGAGTTTGAAAGGCCCGGGTGTGCCAGGCCCATTGCCAATAACCATGCTCAACAAGCGATGTTCATGGTGGATTGCATACGCGAGTGCTGCTCCCATACCGACATCGGGTCCGACAAGGTGAATCTCTCTCAGGTCGAGATCGGCAAAGATTGCATTGAGTAGAGCTCCTTGTGCCTTCGGAGACATATCATGGCGATCACCTTCTGATGCACCAAAGCCTGGAAGATCAATCGCGATTACATGGAAATTTTCTGTTAGTGTTTCCCATGATCCGGCAAAGCTCAATATACTCTCGGGGAACGGGCTCAATAAGACAACCAGCGGGGCGTCGGCAGGGCCTGCTTCGGCCAGTCGAATCTGTCTACCGGCGAGGGCCCTTGTTTTAATGGGCATCGTTACGTTCGGCGTCTCGAAAGGTTGAGCTGCTTTGCGGGCCGCTTTTATTTTTGGCCACTCAGGAGACACCAACATTAGTGACGAAGCGTTGAGTTGATCAAAGAGGTTTAGCTTCTTCATACTGCATCCTGTTAGGCATGTTTTGATGTTAGAGTTTCTGTGAAATGCGGTTTTTAATGCTCAAATTTGCCCAAGCGGCGTTTCGAGAAGATTATCTAGAACACTTATTAACAAAGAGCTGCAGTTCAACCTATAATTAGTTTCGTAACTATAGGTACGAAATGTACCAGAGCCGACCTTTAAATACCATAGAGTACGTAATTCCTGTGAAAAAAGATCCACCGACCCGAGGGCGTCCAAAGACGCTAGAACGGGATCATGTGCTGCAAACAGCCTTGATGTGCTATTGGGCTAATAGCCCGACTGATGTACCGATTAGTGAAATCTGCGACAAGGCTGGTGCATCTAAACCGGGTTTGTACCGTGAGTTTGGCAGCGATGATGGTCTGAAAGAGGCTGTGCTAGGCGCTTATGGTGAGATGATCAGTATGAGGCGACACGAAATTCTTGGGAGCGATCAACCATTTGACAAGGCGATAGACGCTTTGATCGATCAGACTGTTCAAGATCGTCGAACACTCGAAGTGCCAGACGGATGCCTGCTGTTCGCCATGCGTGCGCGACGTGATGAGTTTGGCCCGTTAACTCGCCAAAAAATAGATCAGCTACGCACGGACTCATTGAAACAATATCAGCAGTGGATTGACCGCGCGAAATCTAACGGGCAATTCAAGACTGACATTCCTACCGATGTAGCGGCCCTGTATTTTGATGCTCAAATCGGGAGTGCGATGCGATTACAAAAAGAAGGGGTTAGTAATGAGCTAATAGGAGAAGTGTTACGTACTGCGTTTTTGGCGCTTCGATAGAAGCTGTCGGTAAATTTCTTGCGCCTAAACGAATGCTACATTCTCTGAGCTGGGATTGAGTCTCTTTGGAATCTTGCCCAGAGCAGACTAGAGCCGAACTCAGACGGTCACTATAAAGGATTATCATATTATCAAAGCGAACTTAGCTAGTCGGCAGATCAAGTCTAAGCTCCTGCAATTCATAATAGCTGATCAACCCAGATACTCGTGTTTTTCAATGAGATTTTTACTTGTTGGCTTAAGCCTAGTTGGACATCTTGCAATTAATCACTTTAGTCTTAGTGTCTTAGGTATGGTATTTGGCCTAGGCGTAATTGTCTCGCAAGACTGAAAACACATAGCGAAGGGGTCGTTACACCAAGTTAGTGTCGAACTCGAAGCAAATTGCGTTGTAGATCAGTGATGTATTAGAGTAAATTCCTGTTTATAAACGACAGTATTGACCCTACGAAGAGGCCTTCGGCGATTTTGGTACTGACGTGATAACCATTCAAACCTCCAAGGGCGATCACTACGCCGATGGTGGATGATTCGATATGGAAGGTCTGTGTGGCCAACAAACATGACCGATCTGATAGTCACTTTACCCTGGCTAGGTCCGTGGAAACTGATATGACTAAACATTACTGGATGCAGGAAGAGCATCATGCATTTCGCGAAGCTGTTGCCCGATTGTTTCGCGAAGAATTTGAACCCAACCGTCAGCGTTATACCGAGGCCGGTGTGGTTGATCGGGAATTCTGGAGCAAAGCTGCTGAGATCGGCGTGCTGGGGGCCAGTGTGCCGGAAACCCATGGTGGTCTTGGCTTGTCTCGCCATTTTGACGTGGTGACCTATCTGCAACAGGCATTGGTCGGTGACACTGGATGGGGTTTTGCTGTACATAACATCGCAACGCATTATGTTGCTGCCTACGGTACCGAGTTTCAGAAAGCGCGATGGCTGCCACAACTGGCAAACGGCGACCTGATTGCGGCTATCGCCATGAGTGAACCCGCAGCAGGATCTGATCTTAAGGGAGTTAAGACCCGCGCCGTTGCTGACGGTGAAACCTGGGTTATCAATGGCACTAAGACCTTTATCACCAATGGCGGCAGTGCTGACTTGTTGTTACTGGTTGCCAAGACTGACCCTGCCAAGGGTTCCCGTGGTGTTTCACTGATGATGGTAGAGACCTGTGATCTGGAGGGCTATCAGGTTGGCCGCAAGTTGGACAAGCTGGGTATGCGTCGTAATGACACGGCAGAACTATTTTTTGAAGACGTACGAATTCCTGCCTCCAGCTTGTTAGGCGGCGAAGTTGGCCAGGGTTTCTATCAACTGATGGGCCAACTACCCTGGGAGCGCTTGATTATTGGCTATACCGCCCTGGGTTCTGCCCAGTGTGCGCTGGAGCTGACTCTCGATTATGTCAAACAGCGCAAGGCGTTTGGTCAACGCATTTTCGACTTTCAGAATACGCGTTTCAAATTGGCGGAAGCAAACACCAAGATTGAATTACTATCTGCCTTTCTTGATCAATGTTTGGAAGAATTGGAATCAGGGCAGCTAACTGCTGAGCGGGCTGCTATGGCGAAGTGGTGGTCAACCGAGGCTCAGTGCGACATTATTGATGAGTGCTTACAGCTGCACGGTGGCTACGGATACATGAGTGAGTATCGTATTTCGGAGTTGTACGCAGATGCACGGGTACAGAAGATTTATGGCGGCACCAATGAAATTATGAAAGAGGTTATTGCCCGTTCAATGGATGACCCGAAGAAGTCTTGAGCTAAAGAAACCCCGAAAATAGGCGTCAGCGCATCATGTCACTTACTTAAGGAGGAAAGCCTCAGTAAATAAGCCATTTAGTGGAGTGCGATCACTATCTAAGCTATTGAAACATAAAGGACTTCAATGGGGGGAGCAAAAAAGCAATGCTTTTTCTCTAAGTAATCGCCATTCGTGTCAGAGCATTAAAGGTGATTTGCGATCCGTTTTCGGCTTTCAATCGCCTTTCAAATAAGCTTCCTAATCTGGTGTTTGAAAGACTCACTTCCGAATGCTAGGCCACTGCGTTTCGTTTTTTTGCTCGGTTTCCTTAGGGGGTTGGTGTTCTATAGCGGAATTAGTGATAGCTACTTGGGCCAACAATTACAGAGCATTAGGAGTGAATTGCCTTTACCGGCTACGATGATTGGCGCTGCACTCATTGTTTCAACCTTATTCGATTTTTTCAGACTGAAGTCCCATAATGATTGGCTGGTTCCAGTAGGTCAATGTCGAACTTGAAGAAAACTGCATTGCAGATCAGTGATCCATTAGCGTACATTCATGGTTATGAACGATAATATTGAACCCCCCAAAGAAGCCCTTGCTGGTTTAAAAGTGTTGGAGCTTGGTCAGTTAATCGCCGGCCCTTTTGCGGCGAAAACCCTCGCTGATTTTGGTGCGGATGTGATAAAAATTGAGAATATCGAGAGTGGCGACCCATTACGCCGATGGCGGATGATGAGAAATGGAACGTCAGTGTGGTGGGAAGTGCAGTCTCGTAATAAGCGTTCGGTGTGTGTGGATTTGCGAAGTGAGGAGGGGCAGGTGCGTGTTCTTGCTCTTGCAAAGGAGGCGGATGTTCTGATCGAAAACTTCAAACCGGGAACATTGGAAGGCTGGGGCCTTGGCTGGGAGACGCTCCACGAAGCTAATCCGGGGCTAATTATGTTACGAATCTCCGGGTATGGGCAAACCGGGCCTGATAAGGATAAGCCGGGCTTTGGGGTGTTGGGTGAAGCCATGGGTGGGCTGAGGCATCTAACGGGAGAACCTGGCAGAGTGCCGGTTCGTGTCGGTGTTTCAATTGGCGATAGTCTGTCTGCGCTACACGGTGTTATTGGCGTTCTCATGGCGTTGAACCATCGACACGTGAATGGCGGTATTGGCCAATTCGTCGATGTGGCATTGTATGAAAGTGTGTTTAATGTGATGGAGAGTTTACTGCCAGAATATGATGCGTTTAAGGCCATTCGAGGCAGGGCAGGGAGTGCATTACCCGGTATCGCTCCGACCAACGCGTATCCCTGCGCTAACAATGACTATGTGTTGATTGGGGGCAATGGTGATAGCATTTACAAGAGATTGATGAATGCCATTGACCGCCCAGATCTTGCGGATGACCCGCAATTCTCCCACAATGAGGGGAGGGCCGCGGACGCTGAAAGTTTGGATCATGCCATTGGCGCGTGGACCATGAAAAGGTCCGTGGAAGAGGTCATCGAAAAGCTTGATGCAGTGAATGTCCCCGTGGGTCGGGTGTATACCATTGAAGACATCGTGAACAGCCCGCAATATCAAGCCCGAGACATGATTCTTAAAACCACTACGGCTAACGGAGAAACTCTGGCTGTTCCGGGTGTGGTTCCGAAGCTGAGCGCTACTCCAGGCCGACTGAAAACACCGGCCCCTATGTTGGGAGCGCATACTGCTGAATGCCTTGGTCAAGTCGGTTGGCCAGAGAGGTTCAGGCCAGAGAGGTTCGTCGCAAAAAAATCGATGGATAATTAGAATATGAATATTGAGCGAGTATTTGTTTTATCCACGACATTGCGTCGAAGGTGGAGAGCAGAAGATGAGTAAAGCCAAATCAAAAATGAACATTGAGATAAACGAAGTAGCGCCGAGAGACGGTTTGCAGGGAGAAAAACGGTTTGTCAGTACCGAAGACAAGATTAAGTTTGTAAATCAGTTAAGTAAAATGGCTTTCACTCGTATTGAGGCCACGTCATTCACATCTCCCAAAGCGATCCCAGCTTTGGCTGATGCCGGTGAACTCATGGTGGGAATCGCCCGTGATCCGTCAATCATATACAGTGCATTGATATGTAGAAGTTTAGACCAAATCTGACACCGTATTAAATCAATCCGAGCGAAGCGAGGGTTGATTTAATGAGAGTTACCCGTTTTGATGTAGTTACCAAACAATATCAAAACACAACGAGGTAACTCTCAATGATCCATACTAACGAAAAAGTCATCAAGCATAAAGTCGGTTTACTGAATCTGGCTGAAGAGCTCGGAAACGTTTCTAAAGCCTGCAAGGTGATGGGATTGTCGCGCGATACATTCTACCGATACAAAGCGGCGGCGGATGAAGGAGGAGTCGAAGCGCTTCTTGATCGCAACCGTCGCAGCCCGAACATCAAGAACCGAGTCGATCCTGCTGTCGAGTCCATCGTGCTTGATTACGCACTGGAAGAACCTGCCCATGGCCAAAGCCGAACCAGTAATGAACTGCGTAAACGAGGTACCTTCGTTTCACCCAGCGGAGTTCGCAGTATCTGGCTGCGACATGGTTTAGCGTGCTTTAAAGACCGGTTAAAAGCGTTGTCTAATAAAGTGGCTGAGCAGGGATTGATTTTGACTGAATCCCAGGTCGCGGCCATGGAACGTAAGAAAGAGGACGATGTGGCCTGTGGTGAGATAGATACCGCCCATCCCGGCTATCTGGGGTCACAGGACACCTATTACGTCGGTACCTTCAAGGGGATCGGCAGAGTGTATCAACAGACCTTCGTGGACACGTATTCCAAAGTGGCTCATGCGAAGCTCTACACGACCAAAACACCGATCACCGCAGCGGATATGCTCAATGATCAGGTGCTCCCGTTCTACGAAGAGCACAGCCTTCCCATGCTGCGCATTCTTACTGACAGGGGAACCGAGTATTGTGGTCGAGCCGATCAGCATGATTATCAGCTTTACATGGCACTGAATAAGATTGAGCACACGAAAACCAAGGTGAAATCACCGCAGACAAATGGGATATGTGAACGATTCCACAAGACCATTCTTAACGAGTTTTATCAGATAACCCTACGCAAGAAAATCTATGATTCAGTTGACGAATTACAGATTGATCTTGACGAGTGGCTTATCAAGTACAATACTCAACGAACTCATCAGGGTAAAAAGTGCCTTGGGAGAACGCCGATGGAAACACTCATCGACGGTAAAGCGATCTGGAAAGAAAAGTTTGTAAACTAAACTCTATCTGACAGACAGCTACTGATAAACGGGTAACTGTCAGCTCAAGTCTGAACTTCTACAATTGATACCCAATTTGCGGGGCGCCGAGCGAGCCATCGAGGCGGGGGTGGATGAATTTAACCTAGTGATGTCGGCAAGCGAAACTCATAATTTGAGTAATTTGCACATGACCCGAGAGCAGTCTTTCAAGCAGATCACATTAATCTGCTTATTAGCGGCGAAAGCGAATATTCCGGTCAATGTGTCGCTGTCTTGTGCTTTTGGATGCCCTATGGAAGGTGACATTGAAGCGGGCGAAATAGTGTCCTGGGTTCGCCGATTTGCTGATCTTGATGTAGCCGGGGTGTCGTTGTGCGACACCACTGGGATGGCTTTTCCGACTCAGGTTTCAGCATTATTCACCCAATGTATGAGAGAAGAAACCAAGACCTGTTTTACCGCCCATTTTCACAATACCCGGGGAATGGGTTTAACCAATGTATTGGCTGCTATTGACGCAGGTGTCCGGTCATTCGATACGTCACTCGGCGGTATTGGCGGGTGTCCCTATGCGCCGGGTGCAACGGGTAATGTCTCCACTGAAGACGTTGTTCATCTTCTTGATTGTATGGGGTATGTCACCGGCCTGGAAGTGGAGTCTCTGGTCAAAGTTTCGACATGGCTGTCGCCGCTCCTAGAGTACGGCGTACATAGCCACGTTAAAAAAGCAGGTCCAAGGTGGAAAAAACACGCTGTCCCAGATAACTTTGAAGAAACTCGATCCCGAGCTCTTGCACGGGGAGAGTAAGACTCGCGATGAGGTTTCTTAAAGGTCCAATCGGGGTGATAGTACGTATTTTGAACGCCAATACAGACGGGAAAAGGCAAAGGACATCACTGTGGCGCTAGCAGGTTGATGTTCGTCGCGTTAGGCGATCGGACGGACAGAATTTCGGTATCGATTGGCGGTCGCTAGATTTCGTCATGATTAAAATCTGGGGCAATTTGATTTCCCCACCCAATCAATTTTTCAATCTGTTCCGCAACATCGAGTACTTCCAGGTCATGGCCGGGAGCGCCGATAATCTGGAGAGAGATCGGTAAACCCTCCTTTCCAAGTCCCATTGGAATACTGCAGCTCGGCATCCCCGTTAAATTGGCATCGTAGAGAAACCCCGCCCAGTCGAGCCAAGGGTAGGTGATGCGGTTATTGTCAATTTTGTAGGGGAATTTCTGTGATTTACTAAATGCTTCGCAACCCAGAGTTGGCGTGATCAGAATGTTTGTTTGGTGTCGCTTGAACATTTTCAAGTAGCACTCGTGGATGGTGTCAGCGTGTGTCTCGGCATCCTTGATATCTTTCACTGAAAACGTGCTACCAAATTTAATAAATTCTTGGGCATAGGTGCTGATATTGCCTGGGTCAGAAAACTTTTCGCTTTGAGTGTTGCCTTTATATTGCCACATGTCGTTAGTGGCAATGGTTGCCCATGTCACGACGGAAGAGGAAAGAGCTGGATTGTCCTCAACCGTTTTCGCCCCTGCGGTGATTATTCTGTTTATAACGGTTTTAAACACCGAGCGAATGTCTTGATTTACTGGCGCAAAGCCCAAGTCTTCGGAGACCACGAACTTCATGTTTTCAAACGAAGTAGCAGCGGGTTGATGTAGTTCAAGGTCTGGATTGACGACCACAGAAAACATGAGGCGCGCATCCGCAACAGACCGGCACATGGGGCCGTATGCCACCAGAGAATCCCAAGTGCCGAAACCGGGTTGTCGAATAACCGTTCCATAACTAGGTTTGAATCCAACGATGCCGCAAAACGCAGAGGGAATTCGGATAGAACCGCCGCCATCGCTGCCAAAAGATAGACTGCCCGCTCCAGCGGCAATCGCGGCGGCAGCTCCACCGGATGAGCCTCCGGGTGTTTTATTGGTGTTCCAAGGGTTGAGTGTGTGACCATACAAGGGAGAATACGTGGTTCCACTGAGGCAAAATTCCGGACAGGTTGTTTTAGCGAAAATCACCGCTCCGGCGGCTTCCAATTGTCGAATTGACGTACAGGTTTCGGTTGGAATAAAGTTTGCTAGGGTAGGCGATCCGTTTGCGCATGGAACGCCAGCAAGCCATTGGGAGTCCTTAACGGTTATCGGCAGTCCGCACAATGTACCTCCTTGACTTTTGCCTAATTGGATATCGGCCTCAACGGCAGCTTCTCTTGCTCGGTCATAGAGTTCCAGTGCAAATGGGTTAATCCGTTTTGCGATTTTTTGGCTTCTAGCAATGGTCAGCTCTAATAATTCGACAGCGGAAACTTCCCTAGTCTTCAGGGCCGCGAGTTGTTCGACAGCGGTTTTTGTTGCCCAGTTACCCATTTTTTCTCTCTTATCGGCCGGCATGGCTGACCAGTTTAAATCATTGTCTGAAAATACATTATGGACCATAATGTATGCGAACTTATTACAATAGGCAACAGTATGGACCAAGACGTGATGCTTGGTATTGTCGGTTCTATCACCCAAGCAGATTTAGCCCCCCTAAGACTCGCTGGTCGTTTGGGAAGTCATGCGGTCATTTATCGGATCAACCGAGTCCATCAAAGTGGTGGCTACGGGGATCAGGATCGACATCCGATGTCTTGGGCTGTGGCAGTTTACCTCGATAGTCACCTGTATCGAGTGTTCAATGCACGAGGCGCTGGCCGGGAATGGCAAAGCTTGGACCGTTTATGCGAATGGCTACGGCAACAGGGTTTTTGGTGCTGGTGGACAAGAAACGATCTGGAGGTTTTGGGGACAGCAGCGGAAGAACTGGAGCCCCAATTTCCACCATCACTTTATTAGCTAAGCTGTTAGGGAATCCAATGACGAATAATGTTTGTTGCATATCATCACTCAACCGTCTCGATGGGATTTGGGCGGCGAGTGATGGTCCAGTCTAAATTCAGAAATTGACCCAACGTTGTTGTTCTTGGAAATAATCCATATCAAACCCCCAGCGTGCCTTAGGCCAAAGATATTCCACTGATCGAGATAATGGTCGATAGACCGCCGTATAGAGTGTTCCAAACCCTCGGTGATGCGCGGTGTTGTAGATAGGTGGACATTGAAAACCTGTGATTAAACCTTCTAATGTTTCGTCCGTGTTGGCTAACATCGAATAGGCGGCGGTTTCCCTTTCTAACGTCGCGGTCGCCCATGCATGACGTGGCCATTCTATTTTCCCTTGATGATTGGTTGCTACTGGGACTTGTCGTACCACAGGAGGTCGGTCTGGAGTGATGTATACAGTGGCGAATCGCTGATGCTGATCCAAAACAGTGACGTTATACGACATATGGCTGGGAGTATTACACAACACGGTGATCGCTGATTCGGTGTCGTCACAAAACTCGAGAATGTATCTCAGAATAATGGGTATCCCAAACCCAATACCCACGGAGACTCGACCACCAAAGGCTAATGAAACTGACAGCCCAGAGTCATTAATGCCATCTAGCGCCCCCCATATTCCATCGATCATCGCAATCACCGTTTTTTCGTTCCATCGTGATTTTAATACCACGCCTTCCAGTCGACTGGCACTGTAGTCATAGTTACGAACAAGGGCGGGTTGGCCTCCAGTCCAAACCGCCTGAGTGCAACCAGAAAGATAAGGAGGTGGACAGTAGAGTGACAAAAAACGGGACGCTGTATCTCCGCCCCCAGCCAGTGTCGTCAGCCGTTCATAGGTCGGCACCAATTCAGGCATATGCTTTCGTAGTGCTTTGAGTCCTTGCATGTAGCTTGGCCTTGCTTCGTCCCCTTCTCTTAGGAACCATTTCTTATAATCTGGCCAAAACTCGTTAAACAGGTGCTCCCATTTATCACCCGGAGAAAGTTCGTAAATGGCACGAAAGTATTTAGTGCTTTCTTTTCCAGCAGGTGTCATGGGTTAACGGGTCCCTGGAAAATGAAACACGAATACATCAAGTTCTGACTTTATGAGTGAGACCGTTACGAGGCTGGTATCTGCTGCTAAAGTATTTTAAACGCATCGTCCTTGAGAGACACAGGTGGTGTGGCTGGGTTATCCGCTTCCTCAAGTGAAACGCCCTTGTACTGTCCTACGATTCCATCAATCCAGGCTCTTGCCCTATCATTAAGCTCAAAGTCATCGGTCATGAGCCTTCCTCTAGTAATCAGGATGCCGAGATCTGCGCCTTTGTAACGATAATCACCTTTACCACTAATTCTCAGGTAAAACCCATGTTCTTCATCTTCCACCGCACGTCGGTGATAGTCAAAGCGGACGTATTCCACCGCATTATTCTTCTGTAATTTCCAGATACCAGATTCAGGCGCTTCAGTAATGTAATCAATATTCTGGTCGACATGCTTAATGACAAGTTGACTCCAGCTATCCACATTGTCGGGATCTGCCCATCGTTCGTTTAATTCTTCAATGTTAATTTCGAAGGGAACGTCTGAAAACTCCAAAAGATGGAACAGGAACAGTGGCGCATCAGCGTGGGCAAAAGCTGCGTGGTTGGTCATTGAGCTCGCGCCAGTGACTCTAGGGTTAAGTTCACCAAGATAAAGTTCGTTATTGTCGAGATCAATTAGGAAGTCCAACTCGAAGTAACCACGATATCCTTCTTCTCTTAATGACTCGCCGAAATCCCGAGTGTACTTTTTTGCTTTTTCCCGAATTTCAGGAGTAAAGGAGTCTGCAAAGATCTCATTACCACACCAACCGCCTTTATAAGGTGTGAGTTCTTCAAATCCAACAAGCTCAGTCATGAGAGGGCCGACGATGGTGCCATGTTTGGTAGCACAAGCTTCGATGGCCGATCCGCGGCAATTGATCCGTTTCATGATCTTTACTTCCTCTTCACCCAGAATCTCAGCAGCGTGTTTGCTCCAATCCTCCTCATTTGCGATGAAGTAGGTTGTCTTCCCAGAGTCTCCAAAGGCTGTTTGTACCACCAGATCAGGCCCGATGTCTTTAGTAAGATCAAGAAAATGATCATAATCGTCAACTTTGCTCAGTACATTTGGAACACTTGGAACGCCCGCTCGATTGCCAATTCGAACTGTTTCTATCTTGTTGTCCATTTTTTGGCGCAAAGCAGCGCTTGGAAACCAAACGTCTAAGCCGATGTCTTTGCATAACTTCTCGGTCTCTTCATTGAACATGAGAAAGACTGCTTTTCCACCGGGGCCACGATAATTGACGTAATCAACGACTTCTTTGTGTTGCAGCATGTAGTTGTTGATGTCTTCGATTCCAGCGAATTCCCGATGTGGTTGTTCGCCGGGAATTCGCACCATGGGATGTCGGCTATCAAAACAATTGACATAATTGATATACCTAAAATTACGAACCCATTCACTGATGCCCAATAAGTTGAAATTGGTCGCGCTGATAAAGTAGATGGGGGTTTCGTTGCGATGAAAGTAGCGTCGAATATCGGAGATGCTCTTTAGCGTCTTCATGGGTGGACTCTTGTTTTCCAGCGTTGAAAGAGGAACTTGTTCTATGGATGACTCATCTGGTTTTTTGTCGAGCTGGTTTTTGATTGGTTCTACTTTCATTGGCTCGGCATCTATTCGTTCTGTTTTAACCAACCCAGTTTCATTTTCTTCTTGGGCAGGTTTTATGGTTTTTGAGGGGACTTGTTCGGCTTGTGGATTTTGAGTGGGCGATGAACGAAATCCGCTTTTCATTCGCGAGTATAGGGACCGAAAAATCTGGAATGGGGAGCGGTTTTTATGTGAAGAGTATGGCATGGATCAGTGTGAGATTATGACTCGATTGCTGTTTGCAGTGCATGTTCGGTAAAAACAGTCAGACCTAATTCTGGCTGATAACCATGTATCTCTTTAACATCCAGCTTTCGAATGAAGGTGATGATACTACTGCTGATAACTTGCCCAGGCACCAGTATGGGGAAGCCTGGTGGGTAGGGTATAACAAAGCCCGCTGAAACGAGTTCCAAACCGTCTTCAATTTGTTGCTCCAATTCGCCATTGCCGATGGGTACATAACGATAATTGATTTCGTCGTAGGCCAGATAGTAGGCTTTACGGATGTCTCCATCCCGTGCTTGAGAGTCGGTGAAGGGGCGAAACGCATGATGAAAATGACTGAAGTCGGGTAGTGGTGGTAAATCTTCTGTTAGTGACTTGATTCGTTTTCGGTGCAGGTGTCGCTCCGCGTTGCTGTATTCTTCTTGCTCTTGATCTAATTCATCGGCAATTTTTGTTAATACTTCAAGCAAAAAAGCGACAGAGCTTCGTGTGGTGCCGATATTCGTCATGAATAAAACTGTGTTACGGGATGTCTTATTTATTTGAATGCCGTATTTATCCATCAGGTATTCGTTTTTGAAGGTATCGCCGTCAATTCCGGTTTTACCAAGATAGAGAGTCAAACGCGTCGGGTCAATAACAAAGTCATCGGATTCCCAAGCCACCTCCATTTGGTATCTGTGTCGAAGTAAGAATCTATTCCAGACTCACGATACTCTATTGGGATCATGTCTTTCGCCAACAAAAACCGAAAGTACCGGCTGAGTTTGGGGTTTGTGGCCACCTGTTCGCGAATTGACATCGCAAGCTCCAGTTGTTTTTGTACCATTGCATAGCCCTCTAATTCCGCCTGTCTCCTACCAAGGTCCAAAGAGGCCAGAATTTGATAGTTCGGTGACGTTGACGTGTGAGTCATGAACGCTTCGTCAAAGGGTTCCGCCACTCTTTGTTTGAATAATTGATCGTATACATGAATCATTGATCCCTGACGCAATGAGGTCAGGGATTTGTGGGTGGACTGAGTGGCATAAACCCGTATTTTGACTGTGTCGGGGTCTGGCAATAGGTTCGTGTTTAGTCGCAGTTCTATCGAGGGACTCTCCCCTAAAATTTTCTGCTGAGCTTGATAGGCTTCACGATACTCTTTGCTGCGATATTTTCGAGACAATACTCGGGCTGACGCCATTGCGGTTCTTTGTCGGTAGGTTGGCGTAAATCCCGCAAAAGCGAACCATGCTTCATCCCAGAGAAAAACCAGATCAGGCTTAATGGCTAGACACTCTTCCATCACTTTTTGTACGTTATAAACGACGCCATCAAAAGTGCAGTTTGTAAGTAGGAGCATTTTGACCTGGTCGAGACGCCCTTCTTTTTCGTAGTTTAGGAGAGTTTGTTTTATTGATTTAAGACTAACTGCTCCGTACATGGAGTAGGGATGCAGTGGGTATGAATCGAGGTAGGAGACATGTGCGCCAGAAAGGACAAGCCCATAATGATGGGATTTGTGACAGTCACGATCTACCAGTACGATATCCCTTGGCTTGATGAGGGCTTGGACCACAATTTTGTTTGCAGTGGATGTCCCGTTGGTGACGAAATAGGTTCTTCTTGCGCCGAATGCGCGTGCCGCATACTTCTGCGCTCGTTTAATGGGGCCGTGGGGTTGTAATAGAGAGTCTAACCCCCCAGAAGTGGCTGATGTCTCGGCGAGGAAGATATTGATGCCATAAAAATCCACCATGTCTTTTATCCAGTTAGACTTGATGACCGATTTCCCTCTGGATATAGGCATAGCGTGAAAAACCCCGGTGGGGTTTTGGCTATAATTACGAAGTGCGTTGAAAAAGGGGGTTTCGTATCGGTTTTGAATTCCCCTTAGTAAGTTTAGGTGGAGTTCAAGAAAGTCATTGTGATGGTAAAAAATACGACTAAATATCTTGGTGGTAGAGCCCGCGATTGCTTCAACGGACTCATCGGTCACAAGATAGAGGTCCAGTTCAGGCCTCAGATGAGCGAGCAATGCTCCCAGTAAAGGACCGTGTCCTGTGTCCGTCATGTCGTCATAGTCTACGTCGTTGATTGCTTGGGTATATCGATCAAGAATATCAAGATGGTTTTTCGACCTGAGAGGGAATTCATAACGGATAACACAAGCTTGAATATCATAATTAAGCAGGACCGCGATGAGTGCATCTTCAAAGCTGGATACGGCGACGACGTTGTAAGAAAATGCATCCTCAGGTCTCGCAATAGATTCAAACCCTTTCTTTATCTCCTCTGTTTCATAAAAGGAATTTTTGTCAACGAAAAGCACTTCGAAGTAGGGTTTTTTCTCAGTACGATGTTGGCGCTTGTCTTCTGTGTTTTCGTTTTTGTTATCTAAGCGTGGCTCAAGCGGATTAATTTCCTTTAACCCAAAATTGCGATAATTTCCGCTCGAAAGATCCCAGACGATATTGGAGACGCTGTTTTTTAATGCCCGGTAGTTACCGCTTTCGAAGAATTGAGCAAGCATCAGCATCACCGATTTCGAAGGATAGGCGGTGTATTCTTCGACGGTGAGCAAGATCCCAAGCAGATATTGAGTTTTTTCCCTAACATCAGAAATATCCTGCCCGCGATTTTGTCGACGGTGCAGTCTTTCTGAATACTCACTGAGTCGATGCCATCCATCGAAACGGAATTGTGTAGGGTTGTGATAATAATCCAGGCGGACTTTCTTATCATCAACCAGTGCTGATTTTTGTTCGTCTAACAAAGTAATTCGACCCAATTGTGAACCACTATCATAGCGACCCTATCCATGTTCGTCCACTTAAGCGAGAAAGGGCTCCATCAGATCAGCCCCTTGCCGATAAGAGGGTGTCCTGCGGTCGCTAGTGGGCTGTGTGGCCGTGTGGAAGAAGACTAATTACGGCACAATGACTGCTGACGATCCTTTAGTCCATTCTCAAGTGTATGGTTGTTAAGCTACGTCAGGTAAGGATTTTTTCAGGTTCTTTATGAGAATATTCTTGTGGGGGCGGTCCATTTTTTTGATGGCAAATTCCCGCTGACTGGCGATCGATCGGTTGGCCGCTTGTTCCCAATAGACCACCGAGACGGGTTGTCTTGATCGCGTATATTTAGCGCCTCTTTTTGTTTGTGAGTTATGCTCGAAAACCCGCCGTTCTATATTCGTTGTAACACCGGTATAGAGGCTGTTGTCGGCACATCTGACAATGTAAACAAACCAATCATTCTGGGGCATTTTGATCTCTTGTCAATTTTGCTTTGCACTTTCTACAGAAATATTCGGTTTTTTGTTGAATGATTTTCTTGTGACGGGTTATGGTGAGTAGATGCTGATTGCACCGGCAATGGTATAAAAAGGTCTGCTGTCGTTTGATAGGGATTCCTGATAAATCATAATTGCTGGTGACCGTTGGCTTGCAGCCAAAATGATGCATGATTGATTGCCATTCTTTACCATGAGGTTTTATGCGCTTTTTTCCAGCAGCACTGTGGGCGACATAGTGGGCCACTTCATGGGGGACTGTATTGCGTAAATTGTCCTCATAGTATTTAGCAAAAATGTAAGGGTTATAACGAATTACTTTTCCTCTGGTGTTTGATCGATACATGCCTGAACACTTTCCTTTTATATCAAACCGAATCGGTATTTTTTCAAGGCGAAGCCCCAACGTTGAGACCGCAAGGTCAATATAGTGATGAGTTAATTGGATCACTTCGTTTTGCATTTCCCGACTAATGGGAGTGATTAATGAGGGTGTGGTTGACGAGGTGGCGTGTTGCAAAACAGGTGGTTTCATGGAATGGGTGAAAGAGCGAGCCTTGCTAGAGTCGGGAAAAATGAACTTATAGCACAAGAGTGGAACAGTAAAAAGTGGTTGAGTCTGGAATTTCGAGCGATGGATGACGTGGGGTGGAAGAAGGCGGTAAGATAGATTGTCAAAGCTGACGAGAAAACAAGAAATCGATGAAAGAAACCCTTAAGGTTGGCATCAAGCACCAACATACATTCGTTCTTAATGAGCAAAAAATGGTTCCGGCGTTGTACCCAGAATCACCCGAGTTTCAACAGATGCCAGTTGTGTTTGCTACCGGTTTTATGGTTGGCTTTCTTGAGTGGGCTTGTCTTGATGCGGTGATTCCCCATCTGGACTGGCCGCGAGAACAAACGGTTGGAACCCATGTTAATGTCAGTCATGTGGCGGCAACGCCATCCGGGTTTACGGTGGTTGCCAAAGTGGAATTGGTGGAAGTGGAGGGGCGACGACTGTTATTCAATGTTGAGGGTTATGATGACGTGGAACTGATTTCAAGCGGAACCCATGAACGGTTTGTCATTGACCGTGTTCGCTTCGATGATTCTTTGAATAAGAAAAGAGGAATGGGAACCAATGCGGTTTAGAGGAATCAAATTCAATTCAAAAACTAAGACACCATCGTAGTTTATTTCGTAAGTTTATTTTGAGGGCGATGAATATGAAAACCTTATCCACTGTCAGTGCCGCATTTATTGGTAGTGTACCCTGAGGTCTGTAATTTATTTCTTTAGCGATGTTCGTTTGGCTTAGGCGAAGTGAGCGTAGCGAACGAAGCCAAAGCCGGTTTTTCTGGATTAGGTGTTGAATGTTGAGCCATCAAGTCGTTCCATGTTTGTGACTTAAGCAAATGTGGAGGCAACCCAATGACCCAACCGGATTACAGTAACCTATATGAAGTAGTGATGGAACAATTGATTCAACATGGCCCCCAGGCTTTTCGTGATGTCATTACCGCGATGATGAATCAGGCCATGCAGATCGAACGATCCCAGTTTCTGGGTGCGGTGCCCCATGAACGCAGTGATAATCGCCGTGGCCATGCCAATGGATTCAAACCCAAACAGGTGGACACGACCCTTGGGACGCTAAATCTGTCGATACCCAAGACGCGTAATCACGGTGAGTCCGGGTTTTACCCGCACAGTCTGGAACAGGGACGACGCAGTGAGCGCGCGTTGATGCTGTGTGTGGCTCAGATGTACGTTAGTGGTGTCAGTACGCGCCGTGTGGAGAAGGTACTGGATCTGTTCGGTATTGAGAAGATCTCCTCCACTCAGGTGTCTCGTGCGACGGCCCTGCTGGACGATGCTCTATCGGTTTGGCGTGACCGGGCCCTTGGAGAGATTCGGTATCTGGTACTGGATGCGCGTTACGAACGGGTCAGGATGGATCATGAGGTGGTGGATGCGGCGGTGCTCAGTGCGGTGGGTATATTGCCGGATGGCAGACGCAGTGTACTGGGCGTGCAGATCGCGACCAGTGAAGCGGAGATCAACTGGCGGGAGTTTTTACAGTCTCTGGTAAAACGGGGGATGCACGGCATCATCTACATTGCCAGTGATGACCACGCGGGCCTCAAAGCAGCGAGACGTGCTGTGTTTCCGGGGGTACCGTGGCAGCGTTGTCAGTTCCACCTGGCACAAAATGCGGTCAATCATGCGCCGACAGCAAAGGTTCGTAGTCGGATTGGTGGTGAACTGCGTTCGGTGTGGAATGCGACGGACGAGGCATCTGCCCGCGCTCAGTTGGAGCAACTGGCGGCCCGTTACGAGTCAGATTACTCAAAGCTGTCGCAATGGCTGCTCGATAACGTTCCTGAAGGACTGACGGTGTTCAATTTACCGGAGTCGCATCATCGAAAGATGAGAACGACGAATGGAATTGAGCGTCCGATCCAGCAGGAAATTAAACGGCGAACCCGGATTGTCCGGGTCTTCCCGAACGACGCATCTTTACTCAGGCTTGTCAGTGCCATTCTCGTTGAGATTGACGATGAATGGAGCAATGCCGACAAGCGATATATCGTGTGGAACGACAATAATGACTCAAACTAAACCGAAGTTACAGAC
>WLWD01001969.1_pt1 | contig 69284 bp, 37 predicted proteins | sample 6712731 | NCBI WGS metagenome assembly WLWD01 (sample SAMN12718690, study PRJNA576275) | sponge metagenome | isolation source: marine sponge | host: Mycale hentscheli | place: New Zealand: South Island, Marlborough, Capsize Point | collected 2014-11-01 | reverse complement strand
AAGCTCATTGTAAAAAGTATAGCATAAACCCACCATATTCACACCAGACAGGTGGTGTGAAAGCCCGCCATCAATGCATAACGTGTCCTTCACACTTTTCACCTAGTGTAAATGCACACTTAGCATGAAATTCACACCCATTATACGAAGTGTGAAATCTATGAGCACACCAGCATAGACTCCTTACCGAATATAATTATATTCATGTCGAAGTCTTGTGTGCTAGTTAAGAAAGCTGGCAAAGAGTTTGGTCTCTCATCAGATCATTGAACTCTAGTTACCCGCTCAGTAGTTGTTCAGCTGGAACTAAGTTTTGTACCCTTTAAATGCATAATACCTTCATCTTTTCACTATCCCCATGTATGCGGGAGGCGTGGCAGTTGGATTTCATTGGCTCCGCCCCTTTTCGGTTGGGTCTCCGCCCGGCCCGTTCAGGGGAGGGGCTGCGGCAAGCCCTGGGCATATGCCTCCAGCTTGCCGCTCCACTGGCTGCGCCTCGCCTGCAGAGGCGCAGCCCCACCCCCCCTCACTCAGACTTGACACCAACTGCCGCCTGTCACGAGGAACGGTAACTCCGTGCCTCGGAGCAACTTCTCAGTCATTTCCGGGTAGTGGCGGGTGGGCTGTTCTCGGCGGCGCCCCTTCCGCCGGTCCCAGATTTCCCAAGGCTGCTGGCTGACTCCATTTCTTTTTCTTTCTCCGATTCTGACACGAGGTATATCTCACGTGTCCTTAAGCTCATCCCCGCCCCGCCCACCGGAGCTCATGCCTACGGCATCCCCTACCAGCTTCCCGACTATCCTGTCTTCGCCGGTAACCTCGGTACGCTCCGCTAGACCTGCCGTTACCCGCTCAGTAGTTGTTCAGCTGGAACTAAGTTTTGTACCCTTTAAATGCATAATACCTTCATCTTTTCACTATCCCCATGTATGCGGGAGGCGTGGCAGTTGGATTTCATTGGCTCCTCCCCTTTTCGGTTGGGTCTCCGCCCGGCCCGTTCAGGGGAGGGGCTGCGGCAAGCCCTGGGCATATGCCTCCAGCTTGCCGCTCCACTGGCTGCGCCTCGCCTGCAGAGGCGCAGCCCCACCCCCACTGACACCCCCCCCCCCCAAACGGGCCCCACGGAGAGCCCCGCCTGCTCCGACTCTGCCAACCTCCCTTCCCCCTTGCAACCATATACTAGCTGGACCTACCCCCCAAGCACCCAGCCCTCTCCAAACTACGTGCCCAACATCCGCCATGCAACTCATAACCCACCTAACCTGTCCTTGTACATCGCACACCCACAAAAAACAAAACAAAATAAACAAATAAAACAACCACAAACCAAACTACTCATACTCAAATACTGACATACTTAATACTGGTGGTGAGACATAGTATGCATGACACAGGTGACTATTGGCCCCCAGAGTTCTTCTCACAGGCCTTGGCCAGCGAAGCTGCCATCTCTCCCTTCGCCTTGTCATCTAGTCTGACGTATCCCTGATATTCCCTGCTTCTCCATCTGCCCATGGCTTTTATCTCTTGGGCTGATGCTCCGCACTTTGCAGCCTCTGTGGCCGCCCCAATCCTGAAGCTGTGCCCAGAGATAGTACGGCTGTCTTCACCCGCCTCTTCCAGCGCAGCCTTCACCTCTTCCACGAACCTTTTCCGTGTCAGGCCTCTGTCCGAGGTACCTCGGAAGAACGGGCCAGGGCCCTTCTTCCGCTGCACTATGTATTCAAGGATTGCCTTCACCGGGCACAGCTGCGTCCCAGACCGACCCAACGAGACAGTGGCTCCTTTCCGCAGCCTGTCCGTTTTGGACTCCTTGATGCGGACCCACACTACCTCTGGATTCTTCAGGCTGTCCACCGTCACATCCTCAAATGCTAAGTGAGCCTTGGGATCAAACTCGCCCTCATCCGGAGCCAGCGCCTCGCCTGCCCTCAGGCAGCCAAAGAAGCACATACATGCTGCCGCCCACAGCATGGTGCCTTTCTCTCCCTTGCTGCTCCACGTCCTCTGCAGCGCTCTCATGTGTGCTGGAGTAATTGGGTCTCTCTCCAGCAACGTGCTCCCGTGCACGGCGCTGTGCCTCGCTATACCAGTCCTGATCTGCCCCAGTCTTGCCATCGCTCCCCAAACTGGTGCTGGGAGACCTGCTTTGATTTGAGCCTGCCTTAGCCCGGCCAGGTGATATTTTTAGACATTAGTAGCTAGGCTACAAGAGCATGCCAAGTGTATATCTTTTAACAGAAGATAATATAATTCTTTAACCATAAAATCTCGGCTTGGTGAGCCTTCAAGTGGTACAGAAATGAGTAGATTGACCTGCAACACAAACATATATATGGTGGAGGTGTAGGTGACAATTGGTGGAGGTGTAGGTGACAATTGGTGAATGTGGAGCCTGCTCGAGCAAGCAAGAGCCTGCTCGAGCCGGAACAGACAAAGACAAATTAGACTAGAAATTAAAAAGAATACTGATACATGGTGAAGTGCACAGTAACAGGTCCTTCTGGCGCCTGACGAAGCTGAGGAAGGCGCCAGAAGGAACCCAGGTTGAGGACCTGGGTACCTGTGACAGTGCTTACAAAACAGAAAAAACAGACACAGATACGGTTCATTGTTCCCTAGGTGGACGATCTCTAGGCGGACGATCCCTGAGTGAGTATCCATGTGTGGCCTCAAATGTCGGTGTCTTTGCTCGGACGAGTAGGTCTCCGGATGTGGGCGGACGTCTCCTTGATACTAAGGGTACAAACGGTAGTTCGTCGTCTCTCATGGCTTCATGTAGTGCTCCATTGGTGATTGAAGGGTGTTGTCGAACTGAGAGCACAGTGGTCCCGGGGGGGAGGAGGGGCTGGCCAGTAGATGGTCTGAGTCTCTGTTCCCTATCCTCGAACTTTACTTCAGCTAAGACTTCCTTCAGCATCTTCATCGGGTAGTTTCTGTTCGAGAACCAAGCAAGTAGCTGGCTGATGGCCTGGGCATAGATCTCAGGGGAGGACGATCTTCTCAAAGTTCTGATCACCTCAGCCTTTACCACGCCTCTCATGTTATTCCGAGGGTGAGCCGAAGAGAAGTGCAGGTAAGTATGTGGGTCGATGGCTTTGGAGTAGGGTCTGATGTCTAGGACTCCCTCGCTGTGGTATCTCACTCCTTTGAAGACCGTGATGTCCAGGAAGTTGATCTTATGAGTTGAGTAGTCCATGGTGAACTCGATGGTGGACATTTGAGAGTTCATGTGTTGAAGTAGGAAGTTTAGTTCTTCTTGGGGGCCAGGGAACAGAGTAAAGATATCATCGATGTAGCGCAGCCACAGCAGAGGCGAAGTGCCTTGCCATCTGGCGAGTGCATCCGTTTCCAGTTTGCCCATAAACAGATTTGCCCAGGTTGGCGCTACAGGGGTTCCCATGGCGATGCCTTTGATTTGCTTGAAGGTCCTGCCAGCAAACTGGAAGGTATTGCCAGACAGAATGATCTTGAGCATCTCCTTCAACATGGTCTTCTTGGGGTAATCTTCCAATACTGGTGGATCCGTTGGAATGGCTTGTTGGAGGGCCATGGCGATTCCTGCTTCGTGGGGAATGGAGGGATAAAGTGCCTTCACGTCCAGGGTGGCCAGGATTAGTGACTTTCTGGCATCTGGAGGGACTTTCAGATGTTCTATGATTCTGATGACTTCGCCCGACGAGGTGACTAGAGACTGGACAGAGCCCAAGAACTCTTTCAGGAGGTTGTTACATAGCTGGGAGAGTTTCTGAGTCGGTCCTGAGCAACAGGAGACAATCGGTCTCAGCTTGTGTGGAGTCTTGTGCACCTTCCTCAGCCAGTAGAGTCTCTGGGCGCGTACGTCTTTGAGGTCCGTGGTATATCTGTTCTTCTCAAAAACAGACAGAAGTCTCTTGTTCATATGGCAGTCTTTAATGAGGTCGTTAGCTTCTCTTGCCGTCTCCAGCGATGTGTCCGCATCTAGCTCTACGTAGGTGGTCTTGTCCTCTAGTTCTTTGAGGCCTTCCAGGAGATAGTTCTTGGTATCCTGGATGACAATGCATGTCCCTTTGTCCGCCGGCTTGATCGTGATGCTCCTGTCTTTCCTGAGTCCTGTCAGAGCCTTCTGGTGTTCTGTGGAGAGGTTCTGATAATATGTTCTTTGGCTTGCTGGGTCACCATGTATCAGTATTCTTTTTAATTTCTAGTCTAATTTGTCTTTGTCTGTTCCGGCTCTTTCTTGCTCGAGCAGGCTCCACATTCACCAATTGTCACCTACACCTCCACCAATTGTCACCTACACCTCCACCATATATATGTTTGTGTTGCAGGTCAATCTACTCATTTCTGTACCACTTGAAGGCTCACCAAGCCGAGATTTTATGGTTAAAGAATTATATTATCTTCTGTTAAAAGATATACACTTGGCATGCTCTTGTAGCCTAGCTACTAATGTCTAAAAGCTGTGGCTGCGCTACATCGATGATATCTTTACTCTGTTCCCTGGCCCCCAAGAAGAACTAAACTTCCTACTTCAACACATGAACTCTCAAATGTCCACCATCGAGTTCACCATGGACTACTCAACTCATAAGATCAACTTCCTGGACATCACGGTCTTCAAAGGAGTGAGATACCACAGCGAGGGAGTCCTAGACATCAGACCCTACTCCAAAGCCATCGACCCACATACTTACCTGCACTTCTCTTCGGCTCACCCTCGGAATAACATGAGAGGCGTGGTAAAGGCTGAGGTGATCAGAACTTTGAGAAGATCGTCCTCCCCTGAGATCTATGCCCAGGCCATCAGCCAGCTACTTGCTTGGTTCTCGAACAGAAACTACCCGATGAAGATGCTGAAGGAAGTCTTAGCTGAAGTAAAGTTCGAGGATAGGGAACAGAGACTCAGACCATCTACTGGCCAGCCCCTCCTCCCCCCCGGGACCACTGTGCTCTCAGTTCGACAACACCCTTCAATCACCAATGGAGCACTATATGAAGCCATGAGAGACGACGAACTACCGTTTGTACCCTTAGTATCAAGGAGACGTCCGCCCACATCCGGAGACCTACTCGTCCGAGCAAAGACACCGACATTTGAGGCCACACATGGATACTCACTCAGGGATCGTCCGCCTAGAGATCGTCCACCTAGGGAACAATGAACCGTATCTGTGTCTGTTTTTTCTGTTTTGTAAGCACTGTCACAGGTACCCAGGTCCTCAACCTGGGTTCCTTCTGGCGCCTTCCTCAGCTTCGTCAGGCGCCAGAAGGACCTGTTACTGTGCACTTCACCATGTATCAGTATTCTTTTTAATTTCTAGTCTAATTTGTCTTTGTCTGTTCCGGCTCGAGCAGGCTCTTGCTTGCTCGAGCAGGCTCCACATTCACCAATTGTCACCTACACCTCCACCAATTGTCACCTACACCTCCACCATATATATGTTTGTGTTGCAGGTCAATCTACTCATTTCTGTACCACTTGAAGGCTCACCAAGCCGAGATTTTATGGTTAAAGAATTATATTATCTTCTGTTAAAAGATATACACTTGGCATGCTCTTGTAGCCTAGCTACTAATGTCTAAAAGTTGTCACCTACACCTCCACCAATTGTCACCTACACCTCCACCATATATATGTTTGTGTTGCAGGTCAATCTACTCATTTCTGTACCACTTGAAGGCTCACCAAGCCGAGATTTTATGGTTAAAGAATTATATTATCTTCTGTTAAAAGATATACACTTGGCATGCTCTTGTAGCCTAGCTACTAATGTCTAAAAGCTTTGATTTGAGCCTGCCTTAGCCCGGCCAGGTGATATTTGATGGTGGCTGTCCGCATGCCCTGTTCTGCCAGCGTCACCACTAAGGCAATGGCCTTGTCTTCCGTCACTGGCAGTGGCGCCTCCCCTAGCCTGGTGCACAGTGCCACATACCTGCGCCAGGCGGCCTCGTACCGTCTCGCAGTAGACTCTGCTATACCCTGTGCGAAGTAAACCCGTGCAGCACGCTCCACTCCCTCTCTGACCACACTGCATCCGATGTCGTCAGTAGTTCCAGTAGGTTGGGTGGTATCACCTCCGCATCCTCTCTCACCTCCTGCATTAGAGAATGGGCCAGAGCCACATTGTCCCTAGATAAAGCATCAGCCACTACATTGTCCACCCCTCTGATGTGATCCGCCACCAGCACGAACTCCCCCACGGCCTCCAGATAAGCCAGACACCTCCTGAGATGCATAGTGTGCCTCTCTTTGCACGACCCTGATCTCACCGTCGCAACGACTGCCACGTTGTCGCACCTAGCCTTCACGGTAAGGCCTCTCCATCTATAGCCCCACACTGCAGCTGCGATCACGATCGGCAGCATCTCTTTTGGCATGATGCCCCAGTCGCACACTTCATTGGTCAGGCTCCAGCTCAGCTGGAACCAGCGATCCTCCCAGGCTGCTCCGCAGCCCCATGACCCTGAGGCGTCGGAGACCAGCACGACCTGCGGCTCCTCCGCTTCTACCAGGGCCCTCATCATGGACACCCCGTTCCACTGAAGCCCAAACTGCCTCCACCACTCCAGGTCAGCTCTGGCTGCCACATTCAGCCTCACCCTTCGTTCCAAGCGCTTCACCGTCATGCTGAGGTCTCTCAGCCTTCTGGTAAAGGATCTGCCTGCCCTCACGGCCTTACAGGCATGATCCAGGTGGCCCAATATCGACAACAAGTCCCTCTTGCGACAGGACTTCATCCCTCTCCACTCACCAAGCTTCTTTCGGAGGCCTCTCAGCTTGTCCTCTGGGAGTTTCACTACCATGTTCCTGGAGTCCAGCTCCATCCCCAGGAAGGTGATCACCTCCGCCGGCCCTTCTTCCTTGCCAGGGTCCAGCGGCATCCCTAGCCTCTCACACGAGTCCTTGAATGCCTTCAAGGAGCTCGCACACTCACTCGTGCCTGCACTACCCACCGTCACATAGTCATCCAGATAGTGCTCTAGCCACATAGCCCCTTTCCTCTTGGCAATCCATTCGATAGCGTCGCCTACCGTCGTGAACACTATAGGGGCTGACCGAAGACCAAACGGGAGGGCCCCATCCACAAATACGGACCCTTCCCATTCCATCCCCAAGAGCCACCTGTCTTTGGGGTGAACCGGGATGTTCCGGTAAGCCGCCTTCATATCAGCCTTCGCCATCTGTGCACCGGCACCCAGGTAGATCACTCTCTCCACCACCACGTCCACCGTCGCGTAATGCACACTCGCCAGCTCTCTGCTGATGCCGTCATTGACGCTGTGGTCCTCCGGGGCTGACAGGTTGACAATGAGGCGCCACCTCCCCGGTTTACCCTTCTTCGGGATGACTGTCAACGGGCTGCACTGCACCCGGCTCTTCCACTCTTCCTTTCCCACTCTCCACACTCTCTTGGCTTTCACCTCCTCGGCCAGGTACTCGCTGACCGCCTCCTTCACTTCGGCCGAGCTATCGCCCCACTTAGTTCGGCTCCTCAGTTGCACGTTCCTCTGCTCGTGCCCGAGCCGGAATCCCTCCTTTATCCCTTTAACTAGGAACTTCACCCACTCCCTGTCTGGGTGCATCTCCAGTTCCTCTTCCCACACTTTCCAGTCGAGAGGGGTCACTATCTCCTCCGTGCCTGGAATCGGCACACTCAGCTCCCCCTCCGACACTCTCTCCAGCTCCAAGAGCTTTTCTCTGAAGCGGTAACCTGTGACAGAGGCAACCATCTGAGTCACTACCAGCTTCCTCCATTCCTACCCCCCCCCACCCCTCCTGTGTCTTACTACATTAACCCGCCTGCCCAGCTAATATCTTTCTACCTCGCCCCAGCTATTGCCCGTCCTAACTACGCCCTTAAATATGTGACAGCGAACGATAAATGATTATTGATAATATTAGGCTTGGAATAAATACAACTCAACTGTGTCTGTGAAGTGTGGATGTCTAGCTAAGTCAATATGATGCATGGTTCGGTGGTACATGTACATCTCTGCCCAACTCATCAGGCCTCCACTCCCTTCGCAGGGGGGGGGTCCCCAGATGACTACACTGCCTTCCCAGTCAGGAAACCGGCTCCCTCTTTTGGGCCCTTGCCTGTTGCACGGCTAGGGCATTGAGTAGCTGGGTGCTCTCCACCACAGGATGAGCAGGTGTGGGCGAACCTGCACTGGAGCCCGAAGACGCACACCCCATTCTGCTTGTTAAAGCGGAAGCAGTGCCCTTGCTGCCTCCTCTCCCTCTTCACGCCAGGTCCATTCATACCCGTCAGTGGTCCTTTCCCACTGGACGCACCAGCGCCCTTGCTTATGCCAGCACCAGCCGGACCTGCAGCCTCCCTCAGAAGGAGAGCCGCATCCACCCTGTCCCACTGGGTATCTCTCTTCCCAGCCGCTGCGAGCCTGAAGCAACGGTCGTACCTGGCCACCCCTTCCCATCTGTACTTCCTGGCCATCTCTACAATAGCCTCTCGATATCCAGCCAGCTGCTTGGCCATCTCAGGCTTCTGGTCAAGCAGGGCCCTTTCAAATAGGGTGAAACAGGTCCCCCACCATGAAATATCTGGGACCTCCCTGGGGCCTTTCCGTCTGGCCTCAGCCGACTGACGCCCTCCTGGTGATCCCTCCTTCTCAGAGAGCTCAGCTCTCCACTCGCCTTCACAACGACCGCCATCGAAGACAGGGAAGTCCGTGAATTCCACGAACTCCCCTTCCCCTATGCGGTCCACCGTCCTCCTTGGCAAGGGGGGGAGACCCTCCACCAGGTACACACTCCCTGGTCTCTTCATCTCCGACTCTCCCCTTGACTCTTTTCCGAACGGGTCACTGAGCAGCCTCCTGAGCAATTCCACTGGCTCACTGCCAGCTTTCCTTGACCCGCACCCCAGGCCACTGTCACGCAGCTCGTTTTCGGAGGGTAGTCCCAACTCTATAGACATGGATCGAACAACTATATAAGCAGTTGACTATCGATCACTCACGTCTCTACCCGCGGGATCTCTACCCTCACCCTTAATCCGGACCTCTGCCACCTGGCAGAACAGGTCCTACTTCCAGGTCGGAGCAAGGCCTCCTACATTTGCCAGCACCGACCCTACTGTTCGCCAGGTCCTCGCCTGAGCGACACCAAGCCATCCCCCATTGGGAGGCTCACTTGGCCCGGTCTAAACCCTACCCGGGTCTTCCCTGCCACTCCAGACCGCTGCCACCTGGCAGACTAGGTCCTATTCTCTCTCGTCAGCCACTCTGGCTGATCTCATATATTTCCCTCATTACCACCTGGATTCCTCCACTTGCTCTGCTCCTGCTACCCGGGACCTTGCCTGGCTAATATGCCACTCCGCTCGGCTCCTGTTATCCGAGGATCATTCTAACTGGACCACTGCCATTTGGCAGACCTGGTCCAAACACCACCCCCAGTGTGACCCTCATTCCCAGGCGTCTCCCCCCTTCCCTAGAGAACTACTCCTATAATGCCCTTCATCTAGCCTCCTACCCATATGTCTCCCCCCTCCCCCTGTGATCTACCGCTTACGCCTAGGCGCTTACTCTCCGTCCTGAGGACTGAGAGCCACTACTGCTGCTCCAGAGGCCCACTGCCTCCACGCCTCCTTCCCCATTCTCCCTTTTCTTAACTACTGTCCACCCTGTAATCTCACTAATCATTGGCTGTGCCTACTCTGCCCACTCTCCACCTGTATTCCCACGGCTCTCAACTATCCTACTTGCTAAACCCACCCCCATTTCTATGCACACTTCTCTCCCTTGCATAGCCCACCGAGCTCATAAGAAAGTCACGCCCGGCCAGGCCGGACGGAGCGAGCATCAGGGACGTCTGCCTATCCTATTCAGGCTATTACCCTACCACTGCCCCTGATATCCCACTACTCGCTCCCCTAATCTCCCGTTATTTCACTCTCTTTGGCCACATCTAATGGTGCCAACCCCTGTCCCACACAAGCTCAACCACCTAGCTCCAATGGAATTCTACTGTATTCTTGCCCCTACTGACTAACTGGTTCCCATACCTTCCTCCGATGCCTTTTGCACCAATTCCTTTTCCTTCCATGGCTGGGTGGCCCACAAGTTCATTAGGGCGTCCAGCTTTTGCCCTTGGCTCTCCACCAACGCCCTCAACTCCGATTCACGCCCGTCGCTTCCTTCTCCCATCGAGGAGTCACTGCCAGCAGGCGCCCTAGACTTCCCTTTGTCCTCCTTCCTCCTCTTAGGACGACATTCCGATTCACTGTTCTCGGCGGCGCCCCTTCCGCCGGTCCCAGATTTCCCAAGGCTGCTGGCTGACTCCATTTCTTTTTCTTTCTCCGATTCTGACACGAGGTATATCTCACGTGTCCTTAAGCTCATCCCCGCCCCGCCCACCGGAGCTCATGCCTACGGCATCCCCTACCAGCTTCCCGACTATCCTGTCTTCGCCGGTAACCTCGGTACGCTCCGCTAGACCTGCCGGATTCAGACTTAAACATTCATGAATCTCTTTTTAACAATAATGTTGATATCATAATGATTTAATACAACCCAATGTTTAAAATAAAAATAACTTAGCATTCAACTTATAAGTACATACGTACTTCACACTTAATATGGTGTATACTTCACACCAAAATGATGAGGTGTGCACTTCACACCATATTTTGGTGTGATTATTGTTGCAAGTGATTCACACTTAATTTGGTGTGAACTACATACATTTTCATTTACAGTGTGCGTATATCTTTAAAAAATAAGAATCAAACCAGCATAGTCATGTGTATGTACTACTGCTGCTGCTAAATTTGATTTTTCTTCTCAACAAGTGAAGCAACCACTCCCAATCTTTGCACCAAGTTAGTGGACACATAGACAAATATTAATATTGAATAAGTTTTCAACATCAAATATTCATAATTATATGAATTACAGTCTCTGCAAACTATGAAACTCATCAAATTTGTCCAAAATCGGTGATATATAGCATTACTGAGCAAAATATAAGAAGTCATGAGATCAATCCATACGCTGACCCCTGCATTCCGAAATAACAGACCTAACTGCATGGATCTAAAAAATGCCGGCTTAAAGTAATTTGACACTCACGTAAAAAAAAAAACACATGTTAATTCACACCTTATAAATTAAGTACATGATGTGGTGGGAAATTTTTAAAACCACATGTGTGATGAGTAGAGATGTTTTCATGTCTGTACCAAATTTGGAACTAGTACAACCTATGTACTTTGGAAGATGACAACAAAACATTAGAAAATATAACATAAACAAGATTCTACTTTTTAAGCAAGTTGCACTGTATGTAAATAATATTATTATTATTATTAGGGGTAAATTATGAATCTTGTAAAACATCAGTTACAGTATTCAGTACTATGGTACAGACATGAAGTGAAATAGATTTTCTCACAAACTTAGATTTCAGGTAACATACTTCAATTGTATGCACAACTAAGCCTTGCTTTGACATCTTTAAATATACTGCATTGGAATGTATGCTAAGAAAATTTAAATGTGTAACGTTTTTGGAATATTCTATAATACTAGGAGTGGTATCAAGCTTTAATGCTTCATTACTTTTATTTTTTGTTTAGTTACCCTTGAGATATCAGCTATATTTAATTCCACTACAAATCATCACCTTTTGAATACATGCGATAATTCATAAGGTCACTTTTTAATTTCATATCAAATCATTAGTTATAGAAACCTTTCATACAGAAGCATGGCATTAATAATACTCTACTGCTGTGCTCTAAACTAAGGCAGTTTTCTAAATATTTTCAAACCAGAGTATTTGCAGATTTAAATATCTATTGTTTTTGCTGTTATTAAATTCAAACTATGATCATGTGACCAAATGCTTGATTAATTATTGCTGTTACTCTGTGTCTATAAAACTTCAGTTCAAGCTTGATTCTTTATAGTTTGGATAAGAATTAACAAATACCACTTATTTGTAACATATACATATATATTAATTTGAAAAGGTATACATACATAAGGTTTCAAATTATAATGAACATTATTTTTATATAACTATTATTCATTATACTTTAATGTAAAACTATATATTGGTGTACATGTATTTAAGAGTATAAAGCTGTATTGAATTATATACATTTCTGAAATTATTATTATTATAGCATCAACTACATTTTTCCAATACGTTATGATATCTTCAAGTCCTGTCACTTTATTTAACATAGCTACATAATTAATATCATAAAACATGTAATATAGCTAGGAGTTAATTAAAACTTTTTGTATTTGTGAGTGTAATATTTTTTCTTTCAAAAGGTTGTGCCTATTAACTTATTATTCATTTCTACTTCTATAAATACTATATCTAGATGCCTTCAATCAAACGTCTCTAATTGAATAAACTTTTTTTTAATTGCAACTAAATGCTGGATGTAAAGCAAAATAATTATCCCTGCACACACAATGTTCTCCCTGTTTATAGGCAGTATACATTTTCGTTAACTAATCGGTTAATTGCTACAACGATTCAATTTACGATGGGATTGGACCAATACATGTACAAACATTCTTCTATAGTATTCTAGCTCTTCTATTGTCCATCAATATTATTAACTTAGCTACTATTCCCCTTATTTATTGCACTAGCCAACTTTATACTAAACACTTGGTTTCATTAAACCACAGTATAAATTTCACATAATTAGCTATTTGCATATGAACTTAAGATATTTGATAATGAAGAGTTGCTTAGTTATTTTAGGGACAAATATACTTTTCTATTACACCAGAAAATAATTTATTTATATTGTAAGAAATCATACAATATACCAATAATAATCCTATATACAATAATGTATTATTAAATCCGTAATATGAAATGGTCAAGAGTTGGAACTGGTCTGTATGAGTTTATAATTTAGTTTGAGTATCAATATAAGAAGAGGTGATAATACAACTGTTCTGAGTCTGGGCATGCCTGAGTTGGAAGGTATGTAGGACATCATTGCACTAATTATATCACTTCATATTCACTCCTTGTCATCCTATCAACTTTACTACAATACTTTGACTTACTGAGGTCTAACTTTTTTTCATGAATTTAGTAATTGCTCAGCTACATTGTTATTGCATTACACAAAGCTTTACATCATACAATACCTTACAACAAATATAGCAATTAAGATAAATGACATGTCCACTCAAGGCTTGAAGCATTTCACTGGCTCAACACTGTTTACTGCAGCGCAATTTGTACACATTACCATGTAAGGCCCACTCATGCACATACAACCAGTAAGCGCTATGGTTGTGATTTCCTTTACAACCATATCAACAAAGTTGCCTCCAAACAAGACACTAATTCTGACACTGTCATGTAACTATAAACAGTTCCCATAGCTACTTTTTTTCATTTATCATCAACTGATAAGGAATAATAATCTCAGCAGAGATAGTTTAGCCCCTGCATTTAATAAGCTTATTTTAAATCATTATACTCTATCTGAGAGAACACCAGTATCATCAGTACATACAAGTGGCTTTCAGCCAGCTGGCAAGGATGTAGATGTAACACCCCTCAAGTTCTCTTGTTCTCTCTTGTGTACAGCCTTGATATGACATATACTTATCCTAAATTTCTCAAACAAACATAGAAACTTGTCAAAGATTTTGAGGATTGGTTCATCTGAACTTGGTGGGCACCCTTTAGCAGGTCAAGACTTGATAACACTTTAGCTTTCCATGATCTCAAATATGACAGCATTAACTGGAAAGTAATGTGCTGTTTTACTTGTGGGGAAATGGTGTTCATTACACAAATAATGCAAAAAGTTACCTATCCTGATCTACAACATAAACACCAAAAAGGTAAGACCCAAAATCTTTCTTTTCATGATCAATAAACTATGTATGATCCCAATAGACTATATTCTATGCTTCATTGAGCCGATTATTTTATATGCTTATAAATACATATTCATCATAGCTGTAAGAATTCTATAGATATATCTTTCGTTATTTACTCCACACTCTTAGCATTATATCCTCATAATAACTCATCATCCACATCACTTTAAAAAACAATATTTTTCAAAAAGCATAAGCAGCAATTTCCCTTGTTGGTGCATATGTAACTTTTCTTAGCTAACAGTCAATGTACATTATATCCTAAATACTAACTTGCTCTCTAGCAAAACAACATGTTTATTAATAATCCTGGTTCCTATCCACTGATGCTGCATGTTCCTTGAGTTCTTATTTCATGATGTATGTGTATAGTCTGCAATGAAAAAGACATCAATTATAGTGGGATACGAGACTAAAATTGTTGTGGCTGTATTCTTGCGCTACCGTGCTTCCATGATAGGTATTCACCCTTCATTGTTTCAACAGCCATTGAAAAAACCATGAAGAATTGCCGAGTCCCGTTTATGGCTTCAAACAGATGGAAGCCACAAAAATCCACACAGGATAAGTTTGCACTAGTTCCAGGTACAACAACATTGCATAATGACAATGCAATCAATTCTTGTTTACTCTATATAACTGTCAAAGTTTCTTTCAAGAAGAATTGTTGAAATGTTTATTTTCTTTCATCCACACATTAAAATCTTAAAATCAAGTTTTCTAAGAGAAGAATAGCTAAGTATACAATGCATGAAGACCAGGTTTTAAGGCAAGTTGTGTCTGGTACTCCATAAGTTGATGAAGTATTATTGGAAGATAAAGTACTATTGTGACTTAGACTTGTGTTAATTCATAGTATTATAAGATATTAAACATGGAAGATAGTGTGACTAACAGCATAGAACAGACATGAATTGAGGAATTATTACATTTTTAACTTATTTTAAATTGGTTCAGTAGTAGACTAGCAAAAGTGTATCCATGTGTATCACCACATGCTTGTGCCAATCAAAACTCTCAGGTATGATTGCTAGGATACAGGCAACATAAACAACAGCTATGTAAATGTTTTTTGCGACTAATTACAAAGAAACATTTAAAGTGTACATGTGTGTTTTGTGTGTATTTCAATTGAGGAATGAAAGTCAAATAGTTATAGTTATAAATTTAGATACCATGAAGGGTAAAAGTGAGTCAAAATATAGAGCCAGATGAATTTATCCCTAGCAGAAAAGACGAATGTAGGCATTTTAGTTATTGTGGAGAATAAGTAATAGTTAGAGCATACGCGCTTAGGTACTGGTGGATTTAGTGCACTGAAGCCCAAGGGCCGTAGGCCCGAGGGCTTTGTGCACTAAATCCACCAGTACCTGAGCGCATGCTCTAACTATTTTAGAACCCGTTTACCCAAAGCCGGCCCAGTTTCCACTAGCAACTTGGTTTATCAGCATTTTCGCACAAATATGGCGGTGACAAGCGAATTTCCGGCCCAAAATTAAAATTCAATTAAAATTCAATTGAAGTACACCCGGCAGGTTTACTTTAGCATTGTAGCTGCCAGCTGTTATCTCCAGATCTAACTCTACCCTGGGCTGGGCTGCTCTGCTCTGTGGTAAACAGTTAAGCAGCTAGCTATGGTAAATTCCTGGGTATGAGCGTCAGCAGGAGAGTTGTCTGAACTAGGGCTGGTCCCGTATAGGTCGGATATGAGAGGGTAGTAGACCCTCACATATCATATCCAGGCCTCACACAGCTTTATCCGGCCTATTCTATTAAACTAAAACTCAAAAATAGCAATACCCCAAGGGTGGTTAGTATGCACAGTTTATATACCTAAAGGCAAAAAATAGTGCACACTTACCAAGTTAGTACACCTAGTAACAATATAGCAACGGGTTCTAAAAATGAGTTAGTGGATTCACACCCACTTAACCACACCCACATGTCCATTCATAAAAAGACAATATTATATAAGTTTATTTATATCAAATGAACCTAAAAATTTAGTCTATGCTCTGAATTTCCAATGAATTCCAGTTGCTACTGCTACATTCCAAGCAATTCAGTACAAGCGGATTTATATCACAATGCAAATAATTTTATAAACAGTCAATCAGTTGGTTCATGTCAAATAAACTTCCAATGTGACATAACTGTGATGCTAAATTCCCTGCATTAGTTATCTCTTCTCACTAAAATCTTTCCAGCATTTAGCATAGCTTCTTCTTTTCTTTTTTTTTTCTATTCTTATTTACTTCAGAGGATGTAAATGTTACACTTGCTCTCACTTTAGCTACTCTGAATGAAACACTGAAGGAGACCCTATATCTACTCATCCCTGTAGCTATAGAAAAGCCTACAAGACACCTCCAGCCCGGGTCCACCTCCAGTCTGGGTCCACCTCCAGTCCGGTCCCCATTCCAAAGCTTTACGACACTGGAATTTTTCGCCGACCATACTGGGTTAGACCACTCATGCACGGGTTACCGCCTCTCTATTGTCCTCTCTACTGTTATTCTCAGCCCAATTAGCAGGATGAAGATGAAAAACTTGCTCAATGTCAGTTGTACAGTCATTAAGATAATATGATGTGAGTCCTGTTCTTGTGTCAGGGAACAAGTGTGTATGTAAGTTCAAAAATGGTGTGTGTTTGCTAAAGAATAGCACAAATATCTCTTAAAACATTAACTAACCATTAAATATTATTAGTAGTAAGCATTCAAATTTAAATTTCAGTCAGACCTGCTCACTCCACACTTGTGCTGAAGAACATCACTAGTATATGTATGCAAAGGTACATATTCCCCTTAAACACACGAGCAGCGAGCTCATTTTTCTCCTAAAAGTACAGCTTTTTTAGGCTTACCCTCACTTTCTTCTGGTACTACAACCATAAACAAGTCTTGTTTTAGGGTAAGTCTTAAAACTGAAAAAAATTCCTTCAAACTTGTTATTAACAAGTACTAGAGGACCTAGCATGAATTTGTGTGATTAGAAGAAGATAACTCAATTGGTCTAGGCTAAATTTACTCCAAGGAACAATTTAATATATGTGCCAAAAGCTCAATCTGGGACAAAATGCTACAACATTGTTATCTCTAATGATGCAATTAGCATGCATGTGTATGCACTATTTAAGCAGTAGCAAGTCCTGAATTTATGAAAGTAAAAACAAAACAAAAAAGGGTAAGCATGCAGGTGCTCGCAAGAGTCACTGATTCTAGTTGACCAAATCATGTAGCATCTTTCACATACTCTAAAAATAGTCATTTTAAGCACTTTGTAGAAAGTCTGAAACTGCAATGGTTTAGTAGATATAGTGAAATCTCTTCTGATTATATGGGATATGGTCATTTGGGGCATTTCACCCTGCATATAGAGCCTTTGGCACATATCACAAGTTATTCCTTGGGGTCAAATTTTCCTAGAACAATTGACGTATCCCCTCTAAAATATTAAGTGCATACAAATAATGTGCTAAGTCCTAAACTAAAGTCACAAAAGCCTGCGGCTAATGGTTACCATATCATGTGAACCCTTTACCAGACATTTTTCATTTGGTTGTTTCTCAGTAGTAGAGTGGTTTTTATCAGGCCCTACTGGTCATTAGGAATGTCGGAATGGCATCGATTGATACTACAGAAGCTAATGTTTGGGACAAACAGAAGATGAAGTAATTCCTTATTGTTAGCTATAATTAACAGTCAATGGTTGTATATTTCTAAATGTTTTAAAGAGCTACTGGTACTACTTCACTAGAACAGCTAACTATGTACTGCAGGAGCTACCTTTACTTGGGAAAATTGAGGTAAACGAAGATAGCCGAAATCAATAATGGCTATATATATACTAGTAACTTGAAAATGAAACCAATCAATTTAGAAATGTAGGATCAAGAGTTAGAGAGTAAATTAAATACATGCTTTTGTATCTAGGGATATTGTTTTAGTCCCATGAAATAGTTAAATTCAATCTTAATAGGACTCAAGTTTTAAATCTATTTTTTTGTTAAAATTAAAAGTACAGGCACACTCACTATTTGTACAGCACAAGCACACCATTAGCATAGCAACACATTCTATTATATAAAATATAAGATTCCTGATGCAATTAAATAATCAGTGATATCTAAGTGAGTGAACCAAAAAATGCAATAAATTGTCTACTTAATGTAATAATTATGTTTCTAGTCGTAAAGTTTAATGTAATTGCAGGTATGTTACAAATTGGACTGAGTGATGTTTTTAGTTGTCAAAGTGGAATTGGTCTGTGGAAAACTTAATGAATAAACATTAGAGTAAGACTCATCATTGCTCTTCTCACCAGGAATACCCTCATCACTTTCTAGCTTGACTTTGAATGAAGATGGAGGAAGGATTGGGTTGCTTCCTGGATTCTAAATTCTTTGGTAGATTAAGTGTATAATAATTATAAGGTCTAAAATTTACTTATGCATGCATGCATGTAAGTATACATATAATTATCAGCCATTCTTTGTTAATAATAATAACATTAATAGCAATATTATTTTCAGTTGAGCCACTAGTTAAGTACATGAAGTTAATCAACAAGAAGTAGCTGCATTTGTTGTTTAATTTAATTTTAAATATTTTGGCTATATTAAATTAGTATGTATAAGCCTTAACATAAATTTTATAAGTCTTACAGTTTGAGGTGGATTAAGATCTTTAGAAGGTCTATCCTCACGTTTGAACCATTTATGATGCCAATCTGATTGTCTAACTGTGAGATTCCACCACTTTTTGTAAGCATCTCTAACTGATTTTGAAAATACAACAAACATAAGAAAGATAAAACATCCTTGCAAAGCCACAATAATGGTATAATTAATATAGACTAAAGGAAGTAACACCTCAACATTCAGAATCATGATTCCGATAATCCAAGTGAGAGTCATTATCACAACTAATGAAACTGCAGATCGTAGCCAACCTTTCACCATCTGAACTTTTGTCTTTTGGGTTTGTTTGAGCTGATGATGCCACATTATTCTGACAGTTATTATGAAGAATATGACATTAGCCAAGAATATCACAATACATGGAGCTATACTTGCCCATATGAAATTGTTCCCTGCATTCAGGTAGCATCTAAAATGTATAATAAGGATGTTAATTATTCATACAGTAAGATCTACAGTAGAACCTCCCTAATCCGACTCCCAAGTTACGGGCACCTCCCTCTACCGGGCAGCTGCTATGTACCTTGTGGTTAGGTAAAGTATCAAACTAGCAAATTTGACAGCTGCTTTTGGATAGGCAGTTGAGCTGGCAGCACTAATTTGAATGCATTCTGAGATATGGGCAAATCTGAGGTAGGGCACCCCTTGAAACCAAGGTGCCTGGATAAGAGAGGTTCTACTGTATAAGAAATACAATTATAACTGCTTTTCTGAAAAAAAATATGGCTCAATTAAATTCTGCTGAGCTAAGCACACTTGCATTTAGTAATTAAAATAGAAATATAAGAATCATTCTTTATTTGATTAAGTCTTATTATTATGATATTTTTATTGGGTGTTGATTCATACTGCCACTCTAGGGCTTACGCAAAGTTATATCCATAGTGATTTTTATGAAGACCAAATCCAAGAGGAAGAGTGAGAATCCCCATATATAATAGAGGAAAACCATAACTCACAGCAGTAAATATGATAATGATGTAATTCTTTTTAATTTTGATAAACACTCGCACTAGAGCTATGTAAAGTATCACACCCTCCATTAACATCCACATGAAAGAAACTAGAAAGAAATAATGGAGTAACACTGCAATTATTTGACAGTGAACAGGGATATGATCTCCAGTTTGATCCACTCCAGCTACAAATATAATTTGTCCCAGGGAGAGATTGAGGCAAGCATGAATGTGAATGTAGTTCCTCATACTGTGCAGGAACCTGTGGTGTGTAGTTCAAGAAAATTCAAGAACAAGAAGATGAATATTACTATAGCAACTCATTAATCTCAATATTATGTAGCTATTATGTGGAATACAAATTAATTTAGGATGTAGGTAAAGTATATTATATATGAGTACTCAGTAAGAATTTTACACAAACATACTTTGTGATTGAAGTTTGCTTGAGTTACTATAATTAAAATGTTCAAATCTATTAGTCAGAATACTCCAAAAATTTTGTTCTCTACTAATTTTTATATTATGTAATGAGGGTCTAAATACTTACCTTAGAGCCACAAATGTGATTACTGTAATTGCCATGGCAACAAGTGACACTGCCACACCCACATAGCTGATAATGGACAAGCTCAGTTTCATTTGAGGTGGTTTAGGACTGAGTAAGATAGCGAAGTGAGTCAAGTGCTTGCACTCACATACTGTCAGAGAGTCTGTGGATAGCTTAAGATTCTTCAAACACCCATTACCAGACCATTTGCCTGTCTAGAAAATAGAGCTATTTATATAAAAATGTAATACAATGATTTCAAAAAAGTTTTAAGAAAAAAGTTTTTAGAGTTACTTTGTAATTTTGGTTCTACATAATATTCCGACTTGATCGAGTTTGTATACACATTGCCAATTATATATTTGTGACCGTCTACGGGAAAACCGGGCACAGAGCGGCGTGCGTAAATATCGAGAAAAGATCGATCGATTTCTTAAAAATATATTGTTTCAAGCGGACGGAAGGGAACGGTTAGGTCTATTATAGCGGGAACGGCTTAAGCTACGACGATAAAACTTGGAGAGCTCAATATCTGGACGCCGACAACTCCGTAAGTGCCAAAAAAAAAATTTCGAAGGATGCCGCGTTGTGCCTGGTTTTCCTATAGACGGTCACATTTTGGCAAAGAAATGTAATTACATGATCATTGTTGAGCTATTATATGGTCAGAGCAAAAAGATATGCTCGTTTAGATAAGCTGATGTTGATAATTCAACTTCAAGCCATCCTACACTAAATTTATACTTTGCATTAAACCACAATCAACTAGGGCAATTAGACCACAATCAACTAGGGCAATTAGACCACAATCAATTAGGGCAATTAGACCACAATCAATTAGGATAACGTGTCATACCTATTAGTGCCTGTAATTTCCAAAAACATACACGTAGTCTCCAGATTATTAATTGATAACTTATTCTATAATAAAATAAAAGCAAGTTGAATTTTATATAGTATAGATATAAGAGGCTGGCAAACCTTAATGGTTTCAGAGTGTTCAAATGTAATAGTGACGGATGAGGTTGGCAATTTGTATTTATTTGATACACATAGGCTTGTTCCACATTGTATAGCTGAAGATACTATATCAGGACCTAAAAATGAACTAGTTATACACAGTGACACTAAAACAGTTATTCAATTTGTCATGGTCAACACATACCTTTCTTTTATTTGATAAGAGAACACTTTAGTTACATTTCTATATATAGCTGATATAACTCTAACAATACCATCACCATCATCAAATGCTTTCAGCAATTCTAATGGAATTGTTAATGTTATTAGAGGTCCAGTGAGACTAAGGAAGTCTGAAGAATTGATAGCAGTAACTGTTGATGAAGTAATACTGTTCACGTCTATCACTCTGCTATATAGTACTATAATAAACATTATATTAATTATCAAGTTCTGACCCTTCATAAAAACTAGATTGAAACTTTCTCACCTATATTTTTTTCACATTTTTCCTTTGCTTTTTTCCAGACCCCTTTAGGTGAGAAAGTTTCAATCTAGTTTGAGGACCCACAATTTGTGGATTGAAAAGGCTTTAACATCAATCTCTGGAGGGGGAGGTGTTTCGGTTGATACAGAAAAGGTGTTCTGATGGCGCATAATTGGTGGTCTGTTGAGTACGAGACTGCAGCAAGCGGTACTGCTCAACAGTATAAAGGAAAATGTGAAAGTCTTGGAAGTCGAGGGTTGTCGTAGCTCAGTGGTTAAAGCACTGGTGGCTAAAGCTGGTGGCCCTGGGTTCCCCGGCGACAACTAAGATAGTTTTACATTCCTTTGCTTTTTCCAAACCCCTTTTGGTGAGAAAGTTTCAATCAATTATATTCATTGATTAAAAAAACGAAAAAAAAATGTATATACTTACCAAAATTAAATGATTGGAACAATTGGGAATCCACTAAAAAGGCTAAAAAGTTATCTTGAATAGAAAGCAGAGTTGTGCCAGCAACAATTAAGGCTCTTTCATTGGATACCTTTAAACAAAATTTGGAATATTTAATTAGTTGTTGGATTTTCTTCTTTTTTCAACTCACTGTATTCTGTGTATGTAGTATTCGAATTCCCAGAGAAACTATGTTCTATACAAAAGAATTTAATGGATATTTGAACAAAATCAATATTTATTAAAACTTACTTCTGCTATAATTTCTGAAAAAGATATATTTTTTAATCTGGCAATTCCATTGACATAAATATAAGTCAGAATTATTATATCCGCCTCAGATGAGCCATTGGTCAAGTTTGTCAGCATTTGCATATCATAATTTGTAAACTATAATAACAAACATATCATGAACAATACTTGTGATGCAAGTATTATGTCAATAATTGGCTTATTAGAACACCCACCTTATTTAACTTTTTTAACTCCTACTCACCGAGATATTTAAATTATTTAGAAAGTTTCTGATCGGCCAATATCTGCAATAATTATAATTATGCACAGTTGAGAATTGAATTAAAACATGAGATTTACCTTACCTTGTATCTAGTAGTACTTTCTAAAGCAATAATGTATTCTATGTCTGAATTATTAGTACTTCTTGCTATTGGAACATTAGTACTTTCAACATTTGGTGAAACAGAGGATGATATTGATCCAATTTTAGTTGTTTGACTCACTGACAACAAAATACTACTGAAAACTAAATTACTTGGAGTATTACTTAATGAAACCAGTCATAAAGAGGACTGTGTTGATATTACTAATATATAATTGTCATTGAAAGAAGTCGGTAAAGAGATATCAGACTGTAGTGTCTCAACCAGACTTGAATCGACCAGGTCATCAATTGCCGAATCTAAAGAATTGATGATATTGCCTTTTCCATTTGTTTGTGTCCAAAGAAAAGATGATGACTCCAAAGAAAGCACTGAATAATGTTGAGTAGTGATGTAATGTAGGTTAGAACTTATTTGTGTTGTTGTTGGGGATGGCTTCACCATTTATTCAGTTGCAGTTGCTATACCCATGGGATCAAACGGTACAATTGTGTGTCTCACATTATTCATTGAAATAGAATGGTAGTTAAAATGTGTTGAACTTAAATTAGAGGGAGCATAATTCAATGAAGAAAAGTTATAGTACTCTGTAATGAGTCCTCTGGACATTATTATTCTATTATTAGTGATAAAGTTCAGTCCAAAAATTAAACCATCAGTATAATTACAGTAATGTCCTAACTCAGCATTGCGGACATGATTAGGAGGCCATACCTGAGAACTGATAAAAAAGAAAGTACTTGACAAAATTATGCATGAAAAGTTAACAAACTCACTTCAACTGAGGCTCACTGAAGCTTTCATGTAACAGACTTAATGAATTGGCTTGAGATTGGACAAGATTAATAGCAATATTATCTAATATCCACACATCTTGTAGGCTTGAAACTGATCCATAATTACTCAAACTAGTTTGCAGCCAGCGAAACCAAATGTGTTAAATAATCATAAACTCACATATACGTTTTTGAGTTTCATATCCCACCTATATGGGACCAGCCCTAGTTCAGATAACTCTCCTGCTGATGCTCATACCACAGGAATTTACCATAGCTAGCTGCTTAACAGCTTACCACAGAGCAGCCCATGGTAGAGTTAGATCTGGAGATAACAGCTGGCAGCTACAATGCTAAAGTAAACTTGCAGGTGTGCTTCAATTGAATTTCAATTGAATTTTAATTTTGGGCCAGAAATTCACTTGACACCACCTGATAAACAAAGTTGCTAGTGGAAACTGGGCATGGGTAAACTGGATCTAAAATAGTTAGAGCATGCGGGATTAGGTACTGGTGAATTTAGTGCACAAAGCCCTTGGGCCTATGGCCCTTGGGCTTCAGTGCACTAAATCCACAAGTACCTAAGCGCTTATGCTCTAACTATTATTTAGATCCCGTTGCTATATTGTTACCAGGTGTACTAAATTGGTAAGTGTGCACTATTTTTTGCCTTTAGCCATTTCTGCGAAAATGCTGATAAACAAAGTTGATAGTGGAAACTGGGCATGCGTAAACTGGATCTAAAATAGTTAGAGCATGCGCGCTTAGGTACTGGTGAATTTAGTGCACACAGCCCTCGGGCCAACGGCCCTTGGGCTTCAGTGCACTAAATCCATCAGTACCTAAGCGCTTATGCTCTAACTATTACATAGACATAGTCTAAAATTTTCTGAGGTCAGAATAAGTCTGATTTTACCACAAGATTCATACCTTTTTTTGTAAGAGACTCATTAACCATGGCATAACGCCTAAAACTGTTTCATACCTTTTTTGGTAAGAGACTCATTAACCATGGCATAACGCCTAAAACTGTTTCATACCTTTTTTGGTAAGAGACTCATTAACCATGGCATAACGCCTAAAACTGTTATGTGATTCAACCAGTTGAGGTCAAATTGGCTCGTATTAAGTGGTTACATAATTTTTTTCCATACATTACATACTTAAAACTATGATTGTGTTATGATTATTAATGAAAACGTTTCAGGCAATAGAACGTTTAAATCAGTTCATTTTAAGCTCGCTCACGTCTTAATACTTCCAGCATGTGAAATGAATACACAACTTCCAACTATACATTTAGCTCATATTACAATAACAGTATACTTACTTTAACTCAGAAGAATTCTCCAAAAATATAAATATACAATTACAATCTCCTCCGCCATGCTCCTGTTGTTCAAACAAGTATATAGCTTTTCTAATTGAAAATTCTCCGTCGTTATGGTCAGGGTAACTGAAGTCGTACAATATTTTTGATACTAGAGCACTGGAAATAGTTAGAGTGGCAGTATTGAAGGGCCAGTCTCGTTCATAGCCGTAAGTTAGTACAACGTCAGTATTCGTTAACCCGTTATTGCCACCGTAGCAAGAAAAAACTGATAAAGGAGGAGGTACCAATATATGAGTAGGGAATGCCAACGCCGACAAAGCCTGTGACACAACTACAGCTACCAACAAAATAAAATCATTCTAAATCTATATTAGTCGCTATTTCCAAAGCATACTGATAAAGCTACTGGGATCACAATGTTAAATACTTGGTGCCAGCGACGCGCGCAATAGGAAATGCAGTCCATCAATTCGATCTATTAATAAATTACATTATCATTTTGAATCAGAGGTGGTAATATAATTTAGTAAATATTGACTTCCTCAATAACTAGTTTAAAGATAAACCAGGTGAATCTTCCCCCATAAACTTCCCACATTAAATTTTCAGCTCAATCACAAATTGGCTCATTGTGTAGACTGCTAGGCTGAACCAAAATTACAACATTTATCATCAAATCATTGATTTGAGATAATTATTCTCAATAATTGAAAAAAATATATTTGTAAGTAGAAAAAACTATCAAAAGTCTCTCCCGATTAATCGGGGAAGACGCGAAAACGCGTCGTTTATTTAACAATACCAATAAACTAATAAATTGTGCATCGTCAGTAGAAATTGCTGTTGCCCCGTTCAAAGCCTCACCCGATAGTGGTTGCAGATGTGGCTCGACACAAACGTCATAGCAGATCTCTGTCATCACTGAGTCTCGCACCTCATTGTGGCGTAAGGAGGGAAAACCCTCCTTAGGGCAAGACAGCACATGTTGTATGGAGAAGGACACACCACAGGCACAATGGGTGGGCACATTCAGTGGAGACCAACCATATCTCAGCGCCAGAGCATCCCAAAAAGCACCCTTATGCAGTGAGAAGCACAGCTCCTCTATTGGCAGGGGCGTAAGCCAGCTTGAAGCCCCTTTCGCTTGGGCTAAGTCCATCGCACGCTGTAGAGAAGCGGGTACCCGCTCTCGGACATCAGACGCTGTATCTCCAAAGCCTTCTTGCTGGCCTTCACTTTGGCCCCAGCCGATACCTGGGCGGCAAGGCAATCGTAGGTGTATTCGTCGCTTTGAGCAGAGACTGCTTTTGTTAGCGGATCTGTAAGGGGCTAGGGCTAGAGAAGGGCTAGGGCTAGGGCTAGGGCTAAGGCTAAACCGCGGGAGACGCGAAAACGCGTCAAAAAAAGCGCCTACTCTTCTCCCGTTAAGCTGCATCGCGGAGTCAGGACAGTATTAATAGGTTGCAAGTGAAAAATGCAGCAAAATATGACTACCAATGTGATGCTACACAAACATCACTTATTTATCAGCTCTACAAAGCTATTGGTGGCTAATTTCCCACTGTATGTGGGCATGGGTGGGGGTGGGGTAGGGAGGGGGAAGGAAAGTGTCTAGTGAGAGCTCCACATTGGATTTGTTCTCACTTACGTACATGATGTCAACATGATAGCAATTCGTAGACATGATGAAATTATGGGTAGATTTGTAGCAATCAATCTGAATATTGCCTAGCGGGTGTAAAAATCTCACATGCAATCAATCCTGCTGTGAAATTCAGGACTTCATTGCACACACATGCATTGATTCTCATAATGCATTACTATCGCAAAATGTTTTCTCAGAAAATCAATCAATACTGCTATGCATGTAACTGTTACTCTGACAATTATTGTAGAATTCATAGCTTGAGTTGACAATAAGAAGAGAGGGAGAATAGCCCCCCCCCACCCACTATTGCTAACTCTCTCACACTCTCCAATCAAATTATAAATTCCACAGTAATTGTCTATTAGCAATCAATTAACAGACTAGCAAGTATCCACCATACAAACGAAGTTGCTGGATGCACCAACTGTGGGGAACCTAGAGTGTCACTCATTTATGCAATATGCTCCAATATCTCCTCTTGTTCTCTGCCTCCTCTGAGCTGCATGATAATGGTGACTGCATGGGAAGCCCTCAGTTTATTCTTCCGCCTTACTTAGTCCTCACTCTCCATCCATTTGTCAGGGCTTTCCGTAATCTCCTCATCTGCCAGTACTCTCCTGCAGCATTTCTTCTTCAGACATCTTAGCCCTTCTTTTTCTTCTCTGCTCTCTTTCTTCCTAAACTATTTCATTTATTTTTATCCTCCACCTTTACCATCTCGCTAACTTTCTCTGGATCTCTTCTGCTTCAATGGGCAGCATATACTGCCTCTCTGTCTCTCTCTTTTATCCATGTTGGATTTCCACTTGCTAGGTGAGTAGGAAGCCAGATAGAAACTGGTGCGACTATGATAACCATACCCATTTAACCACACCCAGTCAATTATTCATGTAATGAGTTAGATTAATAGAAAACACAATATAGTGGTTTCTTGTTATCAATGGAACAAAAATTTTCAGTTTATGCTCTGTATATTCTATGCCATAGTCATCACACCAAACAATTCAGAACAAGGCAGTTCTGCTTTAAAACATGAAGTTCTGCTTTAAAACATTTAAAAGCTTTAAAACATTTAAAAACTGGTGTCCCTTTTTTTGCCTCAGCCACAAATCTCTCACTTCTTCATTTACCACTCTTTGTAACCTGTGTTTGCTGGACCCCCACAGCTCACACAAACTGTTGAACCTAGATAAGAAGCCATAGAAAAAAGACCTACAAAGCAGGAAAGCTGAACTGTACTTTATTATTTTCGCGCAAATTATTAATATCTGACGTCATGATCTCGCGTTGCGGCTGCACAAACCGAATACTTTAGTTTCACCAGATCCTTTTCCTTTGCCCCCGCCGTACAAAATTATTACAAGGAAAGGATCGGCGAAGCCAGACTATGAAAATACCTCATCAATTATAGCTCTTGTCTGTCTCGATCTTTCGACTGCGAATGATCGACAGTTAGACAATCGATGATTTAAATCAACAATTCGACTATCTGACCGTTTGATTGACAGTTTCCACCATCGATCATTCGATCACAGTTTGACTATCGATCATTCAATCGACAGTGTTCGACGGTCTATTATTCGATCGATAGTTCGACAATCAAACATTCTATTTATAGTTCGCGACAATCGAACATCAATTGATGGTAAGAGGACTTTGGTGGTCGTGAATAATCAATAAGCTGATCTGAGCAGGTAAAGCATCGAAATTACCTCAAGGGGACCGTACAGTATATGCAAACAGTCTCGCGTAGCTAGACCTTTTACCTACCGCTTGGCTGGGAAAGAGTCTGGTGGCATTAGTACATAGTACCAGTTCAATACCCTCCAGATCACAGGGGGAAGTTGTGGTTCCCGTCGTGTTTGTCAGTAATTTTGGGTTACCACAGCCACTCAATTACTTTTTTGCAGTACCAAGACCCGTGTACTAGAGGAATGGGGCAGTGAAACTTGCTGCAAACAAGGATTCATGAAAAGGCAAGGCTTCATGAAAAGGCTGCAGGACTAGTAATTTTAGGGCTCTTGCAAATGTATGTAAACGTAAAGTTATCCAATAGGAAAATCTTCAATGCCAGCTAAATGCTTGTACGAAATATCCCTTGCACTACGGATATAATGTGTGCCATAATTGCTCGTAGGCTATAAGGTACGTCATACTAGCTTATTCTGATATCTTATAACAGTGGCATTATCACTGCCTAAATACCTGTGTCAATATGAAAGAGAAAATATCTAACATTTGCATATCTTAGTGGTTTAACCGTGAAGCATAAGATGAAGGACTAGCTAATTACATGCACTTGAACTTGTACTAAGTACTAATGCCACCAGACCCTTTCACAGGGTACGGTAGGTAAAGGGTCTGGGTACGCAAAACTAGTTTGCAAGGAAAAAATATGAACAAAGAGCCGAGTTCACGGGATTCCAACCTGCAACCGAGACTTTTAACCGGTCGGGACCTAACAGGTTGGGATTATCTGTAAGTGCTAATAACTTATTGTATATCATAAAAAAACTGAACAGTTGGTTGCTGAACTCAGCGAGAGAATGCGCAAAGGCTCAAGCAGGGTCATTAAAAATATAGTAGCACGTGTGATAAAGATGACTGATGTAACTGCTTTAATGAAGAAGTGAAAGAAAAGGAAAGAGAGACTGGGTGTGGGATCTTGCCTCACTAGGAGGAGCAATAGCTGGAAAAGAAACAGAACCATTGTATTTGTGTGTTCGTATCACGATATTATAATTATGTGTATGTTGTTAGTGTGTATTCATGCGAATGTATCATTCGTGTCTATTTATTGATTTTTTTAGACAGGAAAGTGTTAATTTTGATTTTATGGCCAATTTAACATAGTAACTTGGCTCTCCATATTTAGTCGTACTATGTTTCTTGTCTTGATCACTCACTCTACCATTCATCCTTTTTAAAATGAAAATTTAACTAACCTTATCCTGTACTAAAAGTGGGATTGGTTGAGGGCAAGAACTTGGTACAAGTCAAACAGTATAGATAGGTTGAAGAAACCTTAATACTACACTGGTAATCCAACTATCTGTGAGAGCTACCTGTGACTACCACTCGAGCTACTTCCACACAGTAGAGACTTTAATGTCTACAATGAAAACATATAACTGTGTAATTTCAGACCTACATTTTATTGGCTTTTTTATGCTCTGGTGACATTATTAGTAACTTGAAACTGAAATATATAATTAATGACTTCACCAAGTCAAGGATTTGCCTTCCTGGAAAAAGTAAACTTGTTAGTTGCTTTCTACAAATAGTTGTGCTTGAGGGTCAGTTACCATTCTGTCTTTTAACTAATGAGCTCTGTGGTCATGGATGATTGTACTACTTGTAGATTCAATTCAACTTGGACATTTCTTCCTAGAAATTCCAAACTCAATGAACCGGTATAAAAAATTGATGGGGCAAGTCAACAAGAAAAGTTTTATGAGGGAAGTTATTCTTCTATAGCCTTTTCACTTCCCAACTCTATTAGGCTATTTTATACTGTCACTAAATATATTTTAGAAACTAACCAACTGCCAATTTATAGTAGTATTTACATTTGTGGAAGTAGTGCCAGGGTTCCTAATTGAAAGCAAGCACTAGCCTACACTGTATCCACTAAATCTTACCTGTGTGAGTTTGCATACCTTCTATTCTATTCTTTTAAATATCCCCGATGAAATAGTTATCAGAAAACAAGAATGAATTATATATGACCACTCTCGATTTCCAAGACTCTCACGTATTTCCTTTATACTGTTCAGTAGTACTGCTTGCTGCAGCCTCGTACTCAACAGACCACCAATTATGTGCCGTCAGAACACCTTTTCGGTGTCGACTGGTGTTCACATAAGAAAGAATGTAGTAACTCCAATGTTATCTTCATTTTTTCTGACTTATGACAGACTAGCAATAATGATACACCAGATCACACTAATTTGATAGGTTTAATTTAATATGTACACATAGCTACTAAGGACTGCACGAGTGAGTTTCATTCCAAACTCAATGAACCAGTGAAATTTATGGGTTCACTTATTCTACTATACTTTCATTTCATGAGGCAATCCAATCAAGAAATTTTACACAATTCTATGGAATCTATTCCACAATATTCTAGAAGCTTATTTCTACATTTTATTTTAACTTTCAACTATTTTTGTCACTTGTTGTAGCAATCATCACTAATGTAACAGATTAGCTAATTGTCAGAGTTACATAAGCGATAGCAAAGGGAATGTAGTTTAATATATCTAAAAAACAAAATTCTCTCTTCCTTAAACCATGTAAAGTAACATTTGGGAATAGCCCCCCCTACACCCCTTTGAGAACTGTACATTTGAGAGGTTTATTATTAAAATAACAATAATAGTAACAATTGGTGAGCGACACAGTATTAGGGGTGGATAATGCAAAATCGGGTATAATGTCATTAGGTTAGTAAAATTTAAAAAAATAAGACATATTCATTCTAAACATATTCATTTAAATTATCACCAAAAATATTTATGAAGTGAGTTTTATTAAGCTACAATGTGTTCATGTAGTTGCTATGATATTATCCTACGGTCAGTACATTCGTTTAGTTGGTTACAATTGACTGCTTGTCACAAGTGTTAAAAGAAGTGCTGAGAGACATGTTGGTTGTCAGTGAATTGGTCTGTGGAATGCTAAGGGAGTATATGGAGCTAACTTCATCATTGCTTTTGTCCTTAGGAATTTCCTTATCCTTCTCCACTCTGACTTTCAATGGAGATGGACTATATGAAGAACTAGCTTGGTTTCTTGACTCCAAATTCTAAATGTATAGTATTAATGCACATCAGATTCAATCATTTTGGCGTAATAATAGCAGCAATAATAATAACATTTATTAAATGTTATAATTATAATAATAATGACAATAATATAAATTAATAATAATAACAAATAATAATAATAATAATAATTATTATTATTGATTCAGTCATTCTAGGCTAAAATGATGATAATAATATGAAATTTTTCTCTTTTTAACAGCCAATAATATTGTTAATTAAACTTAAAGTTATAATTAACAATATTATTGGCTGTAAAAAAGAGAAAAATTTCCTATTATTACTATTATTATTATTAAAATAACAATAATAGTAACAATTGGTGAGCGACACAGTATTAGGGGTGGATAATGCAAAATCGGGTATAATGTCATTATGTATATGTCAGTATGCTCTTTAAATACGCTGTAGGGTTCCCTTTTTCTCCTAAAAACACGGCTTTATAGGCTTGACCCCAGTTTCTTCTGATACTACAGCAATAAGCTAGTTTTACTTAAAACTTAGGCTCAAAATTGTGAGAGAGAATTCCTCCAAACACGCTTGTTTTTCTAGTCACAATAATTTTTTGCGACCGGCTACAATGACATTGAAGAAACTCGCCGTTTTTTGATGCTGCTAAGTGCCACTTTACTCAAGAGCCATTGGTAGTCAGAATAGTTTCTACAGAAACTGTCAGTACTCGGGGGAAGCTGAGATAAGTACATAATTCTATATTTATTAGCTAAAATTACAAGAATAACTCTGGCCTTTTTTCTGTTTTTTTGTAGCTGAGAGCTTGTTCAAGAGTTACTGATAGAAGCAGTCAGAATTGATACTAAAAACTTATCACTACTCAGGAAATTAAGGTAAGAAAGTAGTTATTTGCTGTATTTAATGGTCAACTGCTGTATATTATAACAATAATTATTGTAGTTTTAAGCAACATTTACAAGGCAGGCTCGCTCACTATTTGTGCTCACAAGCAATAATACTAACAATAATAATAATAATAATAATAATAATAATGATAATAATAACAGTAATAATAATAATATCAACAACAACAACAATAATAAATAATAATAGTGAATCACCGAAGGTGTGTACCCTGAGTGCTACTAAACATTACCTATTACTACAATATAATCTCAGACAATAAGAACAAGTACTCTATTGGCAATTTTAATCAGCCATCAATATAGCTCAAGCAACAAAAATGTACATGGAAATGCTGTGTTCATAAGAGAAGAAGCTAACTTGCCCAGAAACACTCACCAACGTGAAACTTCACTTCTTTCAATTCCATAATTTCCCAGAGCATAAAGCAATAAATTATTTGCTCAAGTGATTATAATCTCACTAGGGGGTGTTACCGACACAAATTGATACCTGTGCAGAGCTGTAAGCTACACGTTTTATCAATAATGAGCCAGAAATTTAAAAAAAAATACTTAAATTAACGGTTAATTATGAATATCTCCAAAATCAGAATGTGACCGACAGACAGACTGACAGACAGACTGACAGACAAACAGACAGGATGACTACTATAACCCACTTGCACATACACGCTGAGGGTTAATAATAATAATTAAAGTAAGGGAGAATCCGTATGGGAGGAAGACTAATACTAGTGCTAATCTGAGGACACGTTTCTGTGCTACCATAATTGTGCTAAACTTAAAGAGAAAATATAATAAAAACTTACCATCCTTTGTGCAACCTTAAATTTTTTAGTAGGTTGATTTTTCCATTTAAAATATTTCTGATACCAATCTAATTGACTAAACTTGAGATTCCACCATTTTTTGTAAGCATTTCTCACAGATTTTGAAAATACCACAAACATAAGAAAGATAAAAAATCCTTGCAAAGCCACCATAATGGTATAAATATAGACTAAAGGAAGTAACGCCTCAACATTCAGAAGCATGATTCCGATAATCCAAGTGAGGCTCATTATCACAACCAATGAAACTGCAGATCGTAGCCAACCTTTCACCATCTGAACTTTTGTCTTTTGGGTTTGTTTGAGCTGATGGCGCCACATTATTCTGACAGTTATTATGAAGAATGTAATATTGGCCAATAATATCACAATAAATGGAGCTATAATTGCCCATATGAAATTATTGTCTGCATTCAAAAAACATCTAGAAAGTACAACATTAAAAAAATAATTATACAAAATAATTATACTTTAAAAAAAATTCAATCATAATATTTTCTCAATTGAGATTGTCTGATGTATTACAGATTAATGCCAATCAATAAAGATTACATTGATAAAAAAAACACACACAAAGTTTAATTATGCTGAAGTGAGTTGTAAATAAGCTAGTGGAGTGATAAATTAAAAAAATGAACGAAAAAGACACTCAAATCTGACTATTCTACTGAGGAAGACGACAATAATCAATATTCAACTGAAGTCTGAATACTCATTCATGAATACTACTTTTTCAGATCAAGTGTATTATATATTTTAATTGCATTCATAGTATATATTACCCAAACGCTATTCTGTAGCTCTCAATGAATATATTTGCCTGTTCAATTCTATGAAAAACTTCATCCAACCTATTCTTTCGACAAATGTCTCATTGGTCTTCAACCAATGAGACATCAAAAGAAGAAGCAACTGGTTAGCTATTTTATTGAGGAAGCAATATAGCTGGGGCAATGAATATGGTACATGGAAACTTGTCTTCACAAGAGAAGCTAAGCTAGCCAGAAACACTGAACTTCACTTCTTTCAACTCCATCAACTTCCCTGAGAATAAAGCAAACTACACTGCTGGCTGCAAGAAATTATTTGCTCACGTGATTATGATGTGATGCTACCCATAAAAGCTGGTACCTATGCGGACCTGAAAACTTCATGTTTTCTCAAAAATTAGCTTAAAATTTAAAAAAGTAGCACAATAAAAGGTCTTAGATCTTCAACCTGAGTAAGTTCATACCTAAATCAATGGTTAATTGTCAGTTACCTCCAAAATCAGAGACAGACAGACAGACACACGGTCAAAGCTATAACCTCTCGCGCTGCGCACTGAGGGTTAATAATGTTACAGGCAGTTTATTCGTACAAGAACTCACGCCACTTTATATCCATAGTTATCCTTGCTGAGTCCAAATCCAAGAGGAAGAGTAAGAAGCCCCATATATAATAGAGGAAGACCATAGCTCACAGCAGTAAATGTAATGATGTAAATCTTTTTATTTTTGATAAACACTCGCACTAGAGCTAGGTAAAGTATCACACCCTCCATTAACATCCACATGAAAGAAACCAGAAAGAAATAATGGAGTAACACTGCAATTATTTGACAGTGAACAGGGACGGGATCTCCAGTTCGATCCACTCCAGCTACAAATAGAATTTGTCCCAGGGAGAGATTGAGGCAAACATGTATGTGAATGTAGTTCCTCATACTGTGGAGGGACCTGTGGTGTGTAGTGCAACAAAATACAAATGGTACAAATTATTACTTAAGCACAAAAATGTTATGCTAAACTAGCATTGGGATCAATTTGAAGTAAACGTATTCACATGACAGTGATATAGGAAAAGGAGCTGCTATAAGGCAGCTGAATCCCAACCACATCCCCATAATGTTCTAATACAACCTAAAGAGTTGATATTTTACATGCACCATTAAAAATGGACACTCCTCCATACAAAAAAATTCTCTTAGACTACTGAACAAGTACTTAACAATGCTGAAAATGCTTCCCCCAACATTCTTCCAACAATCACAGTTTGTGTGAGCTCTTGAATTGTCAATATTATAATAATTAACATTGTCAACATTACTGAACAAACTACTCTTTAATTAAGTAACATTATTTACTTAATGATAATATAAGTTATAGATACTTACCTCAGAGCCACAAATGTGATTACTGTAATTGCCATGGCAACAAGTGACACTGCCACACCCACATAGCTGATGATGGACAAGCTCAATTTCACAGAAGGTTTAAGTTGAGGTGGTTTAGGACTGAGTAAGATAGCGAAGTGAGTCAAGTGATTGCACTCACATACTGTCAGAGAGTCTGTGGATAGCATACGATTCTTTGCACATCCTCTACTGGACCATTTGCCCGTCTTGAAAATAGAACTATATGTAATTACAGTAGATGAACATAAGTATTTGGTAATGTGCTAGAGTGTATATTATATGATGGCACATAAGTTTAGAGATCCTGAGATTTTATTATATTCAGACTTGAAAGAATATGTACAAAGTAGTTCATTATTCTAATACGCAGGTTCATTTAATTGCACATACATATTAAATATATGCGAAGAGGATGACATTTCTGGAATATTTTTTAAGTGAAATTCAACATTACTTTTTGTTTAACTCTTTCACCGGTACAACCGACATACGGCGGTTGAGGTACCCATCAACACAAAAAGAAGTATAAGAAATGAACCGCTCACGCCATCGACTTGTTTTAAAAACCAAAACAGAATTTAAGCTTAGCCTTATTGCATATAATTTTTATTAACGCGTTAACGCGCAGGTATACGGTAACTAAGGAAACCATGACGTACTATTCTGTCGAATTTTATTAGCCTACTCAGCGGTAGCATGGCTTCGTGGCTAAGTGCAGATGGTGTTGTTAGTTTGTTGTTCGTGACGAGTTTAGATTATCTGAAGCGGAGAGCGATGAAAGGGACTTGCAAGAGAGCAGTACAGATATTTTTGCTTTCATTGGATCTCCAACAGTTACTTTTAGGGAAGTGGAAGCTTTAGAAGATGCTGTGCATTCTTCTGATGATAGCACTTGCAATGCAGATGCTGAAGGTGAGTCATAAACACTGGGCATGCCTTAGATAGCTGTGCTTAGCAATGCAAGGATAGTTAGTTCTAGGTTTAGTTAGTTTAGTTAATCTTGTATTCAATGCTCCTTTTGCAAAGTCCATTTATGTGTTGCACCTGAATGTAACTGTTTTTTTTAATATACTCTTACAGATTTTTCATTATAAGCAACATTTTTGTAAAACTTTAGATTTTTCATTATAAATATATAATTCAAACATCTAGATTTAAATATCTAATTGTATAATCAACATAATATTATCACGTTTATATTAAAATAATTCAGTAAATATTATGAAACATTAATTAAATTGTTGTGGTTTGTTGCTAGGCAACATACATGCCGGGGTTTTTAAATCCCTAACTAGTGTGCTACATGAATATAATTATATGGTTGCTAGGTACTTTTTTCAATGTTTAATTTGTTATGACTTTTTTTAATCTATTTACATATTTTCTTTTTAAAAATTATTTACATATTTTCTTTTTAAAAATCTACCGGTGAAAGGGTTAAAATAGATTCTGGTTATTATAATAGCAAAAATTTCTCGTTCTAATAGCCATTGTTAATTAAAACTTAACCGACGTTTCGACTTCTTGCCAAAGTCTCCTTCAGTGGTCAACTGAGGTCAAACTGTCTTTGGTGATATAATAACACAATGTAAACAGCAGCATTTCTGGAGGGTATGCTTACTGTTTATTATATCCTCGAGTTGCAGGTTTAGGGTTTCCAAGATGCTGGCTGTCCATGCTGCATGCAAATCACCCTCTAGGATATAATAAACAGTAAGCGTACCCTCTAGAAATCTTGCTGTTCACATTGTGTTATACATCACCACGGACAGTTTGACCTCAGTTGACCCCTGAAGAGGACATTAGCAAGAAGTCGAAATGTTGGGTTAAGTTTAATTAACAATATCAGCTGTTAGAACAAGAAAGATTTGCTATTGTTATAATTATTTCTTCTGAGAATGACTGAATCATTGGATTCTCATTGAATAACAGCTCATTAAATTACTCATGATAGAATACGACAAACGTTCATACCTAACTGTGCTCGTAATTTCTAAGAAAACACAAGTAGTCTCCAGATCATCCATAAGTAATTGATTCTATTAAATACACTACAATAATTAATTTGAACGGGTAAAGCAGTAAGAGGTTGACTAACCTTAATACTTTCAGAGTGTTCAAATGTAATAGTGACAGATGATGTTTGCAATTCATAATTACTTGTAGTACACAGGCTTGTTCCACACTGTATGGATGAAGATACTATATCAGGACCTAATGAACTAATTATACATAATAAAGATTAAAGTAATACTTATTCCATTAGATAAAACTCATCACATACCTTTCATTATTTAACCGATAAGAGAACATGTCAGATACATTTCTATATATAGCTGAAATAATTTTAACAATACCATCACCATCATCAAATGCTTTCAACAATTCCACAGGAATTTTCAGTGTTATTAGCGGTCCAGTGAGACGAGGAAAGTCTGAAGAATTGATAGCAGTAACTGTTGATGAAGTAATATTGTTCAAGTATATTATTTTGTTATGTATTACTGCAAAAAATATAAGAATATTAAAGATAAAGAGAATTATACTTGATGAAATGATAGTATTCCAGGTTATTACTTTGCTATACAATATACTGCAATGACAACATTAGTACTAGTGATGTGCTTGAGCACAAATGGTGAGCGAGTCTGTTAAACGATTGATTTCACCTTCTAACACTCAAGCTACCAAGAAAAAGTCGAGTTTTTAAATTATATACAGTAAAGGGGTTTCAATGCCACAGAAACCACTCCCCGTAACTGTTTGAATTGAAATAATAGCAACCAAATAAAAGTCACATTATTTAAATTTCTTCTTTGTGATATTCTTTAGCAGGGGCGGCTCCACCAATTTTCAAGTGGCCAGGCCAGGAAGGGTATGGCCAACATGGACAGAGAGTGGAAGTAATTAATACAGTCAAAGGATGCATATACAGTATGTGCTAGTTACAAAATGTATGTCTATATAGTATTAACTAGCTAACTATGTTTGTAAAAATTATGTTCATATTTTATGAATTTAATGTTAATAGAAATATTTACTATTGCAAGTAATTTAGCTCAGTGACGATGATTGGTAGTGAAATAAATACAAATCTTAACAATCTCAGATTCTTGACGTCTGCATACTGACTACTGTCTTTACCCGAAGAAATTTGGCTGGTGTGGAGTTTCAGGCAAATAATTTTAACAAATACAGAATCCGTAGAGCAATATAACCATCCAAACCACGCGGACACACCAATTTGTCAATGTGGTACGTCTACTAAAATACTAATTTGATATTATTGATATTACCACACCTACACATTAAGTAAAAAGTGGCCAGGCTCTGGCATATGGGTAATGATCTATAAACCAGAGGATTCTCTTTAGTGAAGTTTAGGGTGGGCTTGAACTCTGAGCTAACACAAAATACAAGAGGGTCGGAGTACAAATGATATGCGCCATACATATATATAAACTAGTGGTGTGTTTGAACACAAATGGCAGGTGAGCCTGCCCTGTTAGGTTGCATATGATGTATTTTACCTCTCAATTAGACACCATTGTACATTATCTCACTCGCTTCGCTCGTTCGCTAATAATTGAACATTTCACTATTAATATAATATACTTACCAAAATTAAGTGATTGAAACACCAGTGGTATTGACATGAAAGCTAAAAAGTTATCTTGAATGGAAAGTAAAGTAGTACCAGCTGCCATCAAGGCTCTAGCAGGAGTTTCCTTTACACAAAAAAAATTGAAATTAGTGTCACATCTTATTACATGTCATGTTAACTCACTGTATTTTGTCTATAGAGTATTTGAATGCCCAGGAAAACTATTTGCTACACAACAATAGTTATATATGGCAATTAGATAAATACAGTATAAATTGTATGACTTACTTCTGCTAAAGCTTGAGAGAGAGACATATTTTCTAATCTGGCCATTCTATTCCCATAAATGTATGTCAATGTTAGTATGTTCACCTCAGCTGAGCCAGTGGTCAAGTTCCGCAGTACTTGCACACCGTAGTCTGTAAACTATATAAGCATATGAATCGTGACGACTAATCCTCACTAGCTTACTCAATAGAACATAAAAGTAACATTATGATGAAAATTTATACATTACTCTATACCAATGAGAAAATAATATAAAAAATAATTTTACCCACCGTGACATTAAAAGCCTCTGAAAGTTTCTGACTTCCCAATATCTGCAGTATCATTATGAACAGTTGTGAATTGAAATGTGATCACAGGATACACCTTACCTTATCATTAGTAACACTCTCTAGAGCAGTGAGGTACTCCATGTCTGATAAAATATTATTATTTCCTACTAATGGAGAATTAGTACTTATGTTATTTTTTGACTCATGTGGTGAAATAGATGATGCTATCGATGCCATTCTAGTGGTAGGACTCATTGATGACCACAACATTGTATTGGAAATTTGACTATATAGGTCATTAAATGATTCAGAATCTGTTGTAGACTGGGTTAATATTATAGACAAATAATTTCCAGTATGGGGAGTTGGTAAAGAGATCTCAGTTTGTAGGTTGTTACCTAGACCGTAGTCATAAGAAGTAGACTTAATATTTCCCATTCTATCATCTGCACTATCTAGAGTGGTGATGCTGCTGTCTATTACATCTATTTTTGTCGTAAGAATAGCTGTTGACTTCAATGAATTAGTTTGTATTGTGGTTGGTGAGGGGATTACCATTTCTTCAGTGGGAGTGGCCATACTTATGAAATCACCTGATGAAAATGTAGGATGTATACTATTAATTGAGATAGAATCACTATTGAGTGGTGTGTTTCTTATGTCTGATGAAACATTGCCCAATAAAGAAAAATTGTAATATTCAGTAATTAGTCCTCTGGACTCTATCCTTCCAGTTATTGGAATAGATTTCTGCCCAAAAATTAAGCCTTCCATATAATTACAGTATTGTCCTAATCCAGCATTGCGGACATGATGTGCAGGCCATATTTGTGAGCTGATGAGATGGAAAATAGTTAACAAAAGTACAGAAAAAGTTTAATAAACTTACTTTAATTCGGTTTCATTGAAGCTTTCATGCAATAAGTTAACTTTGATTTTTTGAGACTGTACAATATTAATAACGATATCATCTAAAATCCACACATCTCTAGAAATTGAACCGGAAGAAATCTGACTAGTTTGAAGCCAACGAAATCGAATAGAGTCACTGTTATTAAAACCACATAGACTGAGTCTAACTGTATTAACTGAACCTCTAATGACGTCAAACATTGTATATCCTCTAATGCTAAAGTTATTAAAATCTCCAATAGGAATAGAGAGACTTCTATTACGATTGTCACGATATATAAACTTAATGGGAATCCATTCATTTGGTAGAGAAGATAATTGGTATGAGAATTCCACTCCTTCGTTAAACCCATTTATTGTATTACATTCTAATCTTGAATTTTTCTTAAATATTACCATAAATGATATATCTCTGTAAAATGGTACAAACAATGGAATAATAAGATGTATTTTCTCTCTTTCACAGGCTTTCTTTTAAACAATACAGAATTAAAAATGGGATTTTTATAACAGGAAATATCAATATTCTCATTAACCAGCTGTTCTCTGTGTTTAACCCTTTCCAGACTGAAAAGGGGACAAGAAATGTAGGATTTTAAGCTGTTCACCTAAATCCCGGAATAACTCAAACCGTAAAATTTTGTTAATTACAATGTATATATAATATGAAACTACTTTAGTTTTGCTTTCAGATTCTCTAACCACACAATCAAAGGTTGCCATGGAAACGAGATTCTGCTGATTAATTTTGACGAGCTATAAGATCATGTGTATATGGAACAATAAATATGGTTACACTGTTTTACATTCATAATTTCTTAATTCTTCTATTTTGTAACTATGTTAGACACTTATAGTTGCAGAATTAGGTACTATTATCAGAAATTCTACAGATTATTTATTGTATTTAGGTACATAATCATACATATTGAAATAATCAGTTCAGTTTGATGCAAGAAAATAGCTCAGATTCGTGTTATTTTGAGTTGGCTAGTGCTTCTTAGAGTTTATTTGCTCTGATATAGTTCAAAACATATCTCTTGATGGAGTAAAAATTCCTGTTGAGCAGGATTAGTAGCATCAATAGTAGTGTGGAGAAGCACAACACCTAGAAGAGAGGTACTCACATGAAATTAGCAATGAAGAGCCATTTTGAGTAGTGCCATCTACTAAGGGGAAGTCTTCAAAAGCTCTCAGCATTCAGCTCTGCAAAAATTAAGCACTTCATCTTGACACTCTTCATTTAGCACCAACAAAGTCATCACTTCCATCGTTGTGAAGTCTCTCAGCGTAACTTGAAATATTTCTATTACTTCCCCTTCATAAAATCATATCAAAATGATGCGCAATTTAAGCTGAATTTGTTTATTTAGATAATAACGCTTATACGTGAAGTATGCGTGAGAAAATGGGTCGATCTAAACCCCAGTACGACAGGGTCAATTCGACCGCTATCTGTCATTAAAGGATTAAAGGGTGGGGCACAGGGGAAGGAGAATGTCAGTTAATTTTAATTAAGTTTTGGTGAAATTGTCCCAGAATGTTGGGACAATTAATTAAGTGACCACAGTTACATAAACGTTACTTCATGCATTGACCTCAGACTCAATAGTGCACTTTCTTTCGTGGTCATGTGCCTAGTAGAGATTGTGCAGGTCTACAACATCAGAAAAACTTAATTGATTGGATTTCAGCATTTCACACAAACCTGACAAAAGTTACCAGATGTTCTCCAAGAAGGGCTAGTTAACGAGACTAACATATCATATAGGGTGTTCATAATGTTCATGTGATTTAACCCTTTCCACACCGACTTTTTTCAACAATTCGGCCGTCTTTTAGAATTCTAATTTGATTTTTGATTTTCTACATCATAGCAACTGCAAAAATCCACAAACAAACAGACAGGCATATAAAGTAGGTAGCTATAGCCTTATAACAAGCAAAATAAGCTTCTAAAAGCCTGAAATAAATCAGAACCAGTCCATCTTATAGCAAGTTTCGAGGAGACTCCGAGGAACTAGCCCGATCGATTGCTCCTGATGTCCTGCAGGAAAAACTTTATCCAAAACGCTGAGGGACTCTCTATAGGCTTCATAGATTCTATTCTGAGTGTTTCAAGTCTGTAGGTAACATAAAATTTGGGCGCTCGGCATCCTGAAAATTCTCGGTCAAAAAAAATCCTCAATCTCCGTTTTTCAGACATTTACAAAAATGCTTAACCTGCTCGTAAGTGTTCAATATTTTTTTAAAGGAAGTAGAATGCTAATCTAATTCAGAGAATGCGGACCTGTTCTCGCCCGCATATATATGGTTATGGTGTTGAAAGGGTTAAGTCTGGGGAAGATCGAAGGGGTATGGGGGTACGAAGGCAGCCAGCCCCCTCCTCCCAACCAACTTATTGAAAATTTATAAGGACATTCCATATACCATATGCCAATACAGGCAATACAGGCAATACAGTTCACAGGACAGCTTGCATGCGAACTTACCCTTCACTCTTAAAATAGTACAATCAATCATAATACTTTATAAAATTTTTGGGTAAGTTGTCAGCTAAACATGTTTGGGCCTCTCCCTGTCGCTACTCAGCCTGAAAAGAGTCCATTGACAACCATAACAAAATATGTAGACTGCCTTGATAATTAGAATTACCAAAATGTTTACAAGAATGTAGAGGTTAACAAACTAGTTATTGACACATTATACATTAATATACGATTTTGTTATTGTTGACATTGGACTCTATTCAGGCTGCGCTAACGCTGGATTAGCCCTTGTAAGCATAAACCATGAACTTACAAGGAAGGTGTTTTATTGCAGGAGATTTGAAGAGGCGGTTCCTTATAGTTTATTTGTTGAGTAGGTACAATATAGCCCTGACCGTTATTCCATAATACCTGCTTCCTTCTGGGAACACTGGCACTGCCCTCACAAATGTAAATACCACTACACAAAATACAAACACGTAGTTAAATAATCACCACAGGTTTAACTTTCATCATCATCACAGTGCTGGCTTTATACACTCAAAAAATTGTATCAATTTCCAAAGTTCAGGCAAGGTCTCATTCTCTAGGGTATTGCGACTAGATAATTCTAGCGTCAACCACAGTAAACAATACTAAAACACACAGCTAATTGTATTACTTTGTTTCTTTCAATTTATACTGGTATACTTACTCAGATTCATTAGAATTCTGAAGAAAATTTATAAATACACAATTACAAGCTCCTCCGCCATGCTCCTGCTGTTCAAATAAGTACAGACCATTTCTATTTGCAAAATTGTCCTCGTTGCTGTCAGGATAGCTTAAATTGTACGATACTCTCGTTTTTACTTCACTTGAGATAGTAAGAGTAGTAGTATTGAAGGGCCAATCTCTTTCATAGCCGTAAGTCAATACGACATCGGTATTTGTTAACCCGTTGTTGCCACCGTAGCAATCAACTGATGTAGGAGGACGCACAAATACATGAGTCGGGAGCGCGGCAGCTACAGCTAAGAACCAAATAAGAACCATTCTAAACTTCAATAATATGATTTCAATTTCCAAAGAAAAGTGATGATACTACTCCAGAGAGCCCTAATATTTATGGCGCAAGGTAGCAAAGGATCAGGAAGTGAAATAATTAAATTTAAAATTAGAGGAATCCTTCTGATGTGGTTATCTTCCTCAATATTGGACAAACAAGGGTAGTCTTGATTTATGTTATCACTCCGTACTGTCTTTATTTGTTTATTCAACTATTTATTATACATTTTTATGTAATCATATATCGATCTATAAGAAAATAGCTGAAAAGGAAATATGAAACATAACTGTTGGCATATCGTCCTGTAAATAAAATTGGACAAGTTTCTCTCTAATTCAATTGCTTAATTGAGTTACTCACAGGAAGTGGAACTATAGTAAATGACCTCAAGAAGCCATGTTTTATTAAATAGTGAGTAAAGTTTACTCTTGCCATATTTAGGAAGAGTCCATTTTAGATAAACCTAACACTTGTGCTGCTATCATTAAGGCTTCTAAGTGTGACTAAAGAAAATATGTTTTTTGTCTATCTGTCTATTTGTACATGGTAGGCTTTTTTATCAATGCAGATTTTACAAAACAAAACAAGGAAAAACAAATTAATGTGGAAGCCATTTCTTAAAGTAGATATTAATACTTGATAGCAGCTAAAACCAATCTTAATTTTATTCATTATGATGAAAGTATGAAATATTTGCTATAATAATATAACTAATATTTCATACTTTCATCATGATGAAAAAAATTAAGATTGATTTATGTTATATATTTTATTATATATGGTTCAGATAAACTGATAAACATTTATTTCAAATAATTATTAATTTTGATATAATTATAACTCAACATAATATTTAATATTTACATAACAGCTAGAAATTTTGTTCATCATGATGACAGTATGAGTATGATATAGTACATATATAATTATACATATATAGGTTTGCACATAAACTCATTTAAAACATTATTCTAGACTTTTTTTTTTCATTTTGATTTAAGTTTATGTGAACCATTATAGCAACTTTTATATGAACTTAAAAAGGTAAGAACTGAGTAAGAAGTCCAACAAAGGGTTAATTCATTACCTGCATGATATTCATGACATAAATAAAATAAATTATACTTTGGTTAATAGAAAGAGATAATTACATTTAGCTACAACAGACACCATTACTTTTCCTCATCACTCATTGGAATTGAATCAAATCTAAAGAGACTAAATATATTTCTCTGAGTAATCATTATGTGGCATAAGAATGAAGACCATACCAGAGGGTAAGTCTTCAGTATCTTCATCAGAGGCCATGTTATGTGAGGAAGTATCTCATATTTTACCAAGACTTGTGGCAGGCTATAGGAAAACAGACCACTTCACTCAAAAATTGAAAAATGAGTTATTATTATTTTTGAAAAGTACAAAAAAATTTCCTTTTAAATGGTCCTTAAATCATATTCTAAATCGCTTCCTAGGGCGAGTAATAAACGACAGAAGAGGATAGCCCGAGTAAGCGTTATTGGAGAAAACGGCACTTAAAATGTTTGAGGTAAGTTTCCGTATTCTAAAGTTACCTCCGCATCACGTAGTAGTTTCGCGCGAACTGCCACGCGGTGCCCAGGGGCGTGGTATCTTGACAAAAAAGTAAACAAGAAAAGTTTTGTTGTGTTTTGCGAAGTTTATAGTCGGCTGTTAGCTTGGAGTTCTAGTGTAAGCGCAAGGAGTGGAGCCTCCTTTTGAAGCTGAGGCTTAACCTTGCAAAAACAAAAACAAAAATCGGTAAGTATCCTACAGTCATTCTTAGCTAGTCTCTGTGCTATTTTCTCTAATGCACTACCCAAGTTATCCTTAGCCAGTCTGTGTGCTTTTGTTCACTAGTGTATACTACCAATTTTTTTGTGTTGTAATACTACTTCCTGTTATGACAACTACTTAACTAAGCACAATGTTAGACACTAATTTGAATTTAGTTTTAATACAGATAGTATAATTACAAGTTGAACAAAAAAAATTCAAGATGAGTCTAGGACCAAAAGTGGCAGGTATTGAGGAATATAAAGTTTATATGAAGGCATTAAATAGAGTAATAAGTTAATAGCAAAACTCAATGTTTTGTGCATGTTCTTTTATTGTGACCAAATTCTTTACATATTATGCTACAAATTATTTACATAGGCTACAAATTATTTACATAGGCTACAAATTATAGGCTACAAATTCTTTGTTTCTTTTGTGGTGGTGGACAAACTTCAGCATCACATACTTCAGTTGAGTTTGTACCTATTGTACTAAGAGGTGGAAGCAATGGACTGCAAGGCCTACTGGAGGGCAACGGAACTGAGGGCAATGGGCAAGTCAAATCTCTTTCCAAATCTGGACAGTATTATAGAGATACCATTGTTGACGTTCAAGGGACAATGACTTTGGAAGAACAATAGATGGAAGATCTGCAGAATTTGGAGCCCATGGATGCTTTAGGAGTGTCTCACTAGGCAATGCATCACCCACAGTATTGCTTGAAGAAGCAAGTTGTGACAAGGCATCATTGACCTCTTCAGTCAGTGTTGGAGTTTCAACCACAGTCCCATTATCAGCTTCTTCTGTATCACACAAATTACTCTCTTCATTTTCCATTACATCAGTAATTTCAGGTTGATCATGGAGTTCAGCACCAGGGCTATGCAAACTTAAGCAATCTACAGAAAAATCAATTAATTCATTTATTGTGAAAAAAAAAGTTTTATTTATAAAGATTTCTGTAAAAATAATCCTTTACTTACCTCTATCATCATCAGAATCATCATTTTCACTTGAATTGTCACTTTGTGGTATGGTGAAATAGTCTTCAATAACATCCTGTAAGGCCTCTTGGTCACCAGCACTAAATTGTTGTATGAGTTGATAACATCAGCGACGTTCTTAGCAGCCCGATCAAAATCCATTTTTAAGAAACCACAGCTGCTTCGTTAATTGCCAAGTAACTGGGAATTACCCTCGCAGGTAAGGGAAAAGCCCGCGCGCAATTGAGGGATACTGAAAGGTTTTGTGAACTTCAGCGGTGCGCTGGCTTTGAAGATAACTGTATTGGGAGCTGAAACTTGGTACTAGTGTAAGTTAAGATCTATACATACTGATAGTAAAAAAAAAGAAGAAAACACCAAACTTGACTTGAACCGCTTTATGGGTCTGTACCTTGAAATGATTTTGTGAATGAAGTGGTCTGTTTTCCTACAGCCTGTCCCGATTAGGAGAGAAACCAAAAGCCACCAAAATGAGGTGTCAACAGGAGCTAAGACGTGCTATTTATCAGTGCCAACATGAGAGAGAGAGAGCGGTCTACACTAATTTGGATTTAACATTTTTTTAAACCATTGTCAGAAAACCAGTGCAAGGGGGTCCCTAAATGAGCACAAATTTTATTGAGCATAGCCAGGAATCCTTCTAAGGAGAGGTGTACAGAGTTCTAGGTATACAGCTCATTTAGCAAAGTACACTGCATAGACTTTGACTCTAACGGACTTTCAGGGGATTGCCTCTGAATATCAAGAAGGGGATCAGCAAAATCTACTCCATAACTGTCAAGAGGAGGAGCAGGAGTCACTCGACTGAGCGAAAGGAGGCCCATACATTGATTAGTAGGCCTGTATGAGAGTGTGAAATTGTTAGAGAGAGAGAGGTAAAAGAGTATGTAAGTGATTGAGAGAACTGGAGTCTCGAATTCTGCTGGCACCATAGACCAACTGATCCTATGACATCGAAGGATGCGAGGTCATGATAGGCTGGCAGTAGTTTACCTGACTTCAGACCACTAAGGATGTCACTGTAAGAGTTGAGTTTCCTTCAGTAAGATGTCCCTCAAGAATGCAAAGTCACCTGGCTTTGCATTCTTGACAGGATAATGTAGAAGAAAGGTTCTGAATTGCAGCTGGGCAGCGACAATTCTTTACTAAATGTTCGATAGCCAGTATCTAAATAAATCAAGATAATGAGGAATAACAACTACATTAGTTGATTGGTCGAAAAGTGTTAAGTTACACATTGATAGGTCAAAGATCAGGAAGTTCAATAGACATTATTTGGTGATGGCCAACTGAGAGGATGACTTCAGCCAGGAAGAACTGTCCCATCATAGGCTAGAATCATGCAGTTCACTGGGAGTGGCCCTACAACCAGCCTAATATGGAGGATTGTCTCAAACAGAGACATGTATCATTTGAGCCAGCTCCCTGTATGACATTAACTCTGATGGTCATAAAAATCTTTAAAGCTGATGGAGATTTAATAATCCAAGCAGAAATGATCTGTGAATCAGTCCAAACAAGCAGTTGACCCTTGCAGGAAATAGAAAGGTCTTGAGGGACAGAAAGTAGCAACTTGGAAAGTAGTATGGCTGTGATCAACTCCCAATCTTGGAATAGTGAAAAATTTTAAGTCAAGCAACACGTGCTTGACATAGCATATTTATGTATCAATGATAAAGAGAACAGCATATGTGCTTAGAACCCTCATTAAGATTGTCCAAATGGTTTGCAATATTTATTATAATTGTGTATGGACATTTCTTACATGTACTGTTTGGAAATAGTTCAGAAATATTTACATCAATAAGAAGAAAATTGTAATAATTCAAAAAAGTTTTGATAAAACAAACAATGGTAATCATTACAGCTGTAAATATCTGATAAGCTCATTGTAAAAAGTATAGCATAAACCCACCATATTCACACCAGACAGGTGGTGTGAAAGCCCGCCATCAATGCATAACGTGTCCTTCACACTTTTCACCTAGTGTAAATGCACACTTAGCATGAAATTCACACCCATTATACGAAGTGTGAAATCTATGAGCACACCAGCATAGACTCCTTACCGAATATAATTATATTCATGTCGAAGTCTTGTGTGCTAGTTAAGAAAGCTGGCAAAGAGTTTGGTCTCTCATCAGATCATTGAACTCTAGTTACCCGCTCAGTAGTTGTTCAGCTGGAACTAAGTTTTGTACCCTTTAAATGCATAATACCTTCATCTTTTCACTATCCCCATGTATGCGGGAGGCGTGGCAGTTGGATTTCATTGGCTCCGCCCCTTTTCGGTTGGGTCTCCGCCCGGCCCGTTCAGGGGAGGGGCTGCGGCAAGCCCTGGGCATATGCCTCCAGCTTGCCGCTCCACTGGCTGCGCCTCGCCTGCAGAGGCGCAGCCCCACCCCCCCTCACTCAGACTTGACACCAACTGCCGCCTGTCACGAGGAACGGTAACTCCGTGCCTCGGAGCAACTTCTCAGTCATTTCCGGGTAGTGGCGGGTGGGCTGTTCTCGGCGGCGCCCCTTCCGCCGGTCCCAGATTTCCCAAGGCTGCTGGCTGACTCCATTTCTTTTTCTTTCTCCGATTCTGACACGAGGTATATCTCACGTGTCCTTAAGCTCATCCCCGCCCCGCCCACCGGAGCTCATGCCTACGGCATCCCCTACCAGCTTCCCGACTATCCTGTCTTCGCCGGTAACCTCGGTACGCTCCGCTAGACCTGCCGTTACCCGCTCAGTAGTTGTTCAGCTGGAACTAAGTTTTGTACCCTTTAAATGCATAATACCTTCATCTTTTCACTATCCCCATGTATGCGGGAGGCGTGGCAGTTGGATTTCATTGGCTCCTCCCCTTTTCGGTTGGGTCTCCGCCCGGCCCGTTCAGGGGAGGGGCTGCGGCAAGCCCTGGGCATATGCCTCCAGCTTGCCGCTCCACTGGCTGCGCCTCGCCTGCAGAGGCGCAGCCCCACCCCCACTGACACCCCCCCCCCCCAAACGGGCCCCACGGAGAGCCCCGCCTGCTCCGACTCTGCCAACCTCCCTTCCCCCTTGCAACCATATACTAGCTGGACCTACCCCCCAAGCACCCAGCCCTCTCCAAACTACGTGCCCAACATCCGCCATGCAACTCATAACCCACCTAACCTGTCCTTGTACATCGCACACCCACAAAAAACAAAACAAAATAAACAAATAAAACAACCACAAACCAAACTACTCATACTCAAATACCGACATACTTAATACTGGTGGTGAGACATAGTATGCATGACACAGGTGACTATTGGCCCCCAGAGTTCTTCTCACAGGCCTTGGCCAGCGAAGCTGCCATCTCTCCCTTCGCCTTGTCATCTAGTCTGACGTATCCCTGATATTCCCTGCTTCTCCATCTGCCCATGGCTTTTATCTCTTGGGCTGATGCTCCGCACTTTGCAGCCTCTGTGGCCGCCCCAATCCTGAAGCTGTGCCCAGAGATAGTACGGCTGTCTTCACCCGCCTCTTCCAGCGCAGCCTTCACCTCTTCCACGAACCTTTTCCGTGTCAGGCCTCTGTCCGAGGTACCTCGGAAGAACGGGCCAGGGCCCTTCTTCCGCTGCACTATGTATTCAAGGATTGCCTTCACCGGGCACAGCTGCGTCCCAGACCGACCCAACGAGACAGTGGCTCCTTTCCGCAGCCTGTCCGTTTTGGACTCCTTGATGCGGACCCACACTACCTCTGGATTCTTCAGGCTGTCCACCGTCACATCCTCAAATGCTAAGTGAGCCTTGGGATCAAACTCGCCCTCATCCGGAGCCAGCGCCTCGCCTGCCCTCAGGCAGCCAAAGAAGCACATACATGCTGCCGCCCACAGCATGGTGCCTTTCTCTCCCTTGCTGCTCCACGTCCTCTGCAGCGCTCTCATGTGTGCTGGAGTAATTGGGTCTCTCTCCAGCAACGTGCTCCCGTGCACGGCGCTGTGCCTCGCTATACCAGTCCTGATCTGCCCCAGTCTTGCCATCGCTCCCCAAACTGGTGCTGGGAGACCTGCTTTGATTTGAGCCTGCCTTAGCCCGGCCAGGTGATATTTTTAGACATTAGTAGCTAGGCTACAAGAGCATGCCAAGTGTATATCTTTTAACAGAAGATAATATAATTCTTTAACCATAAAATCTCGGCTTGGTGAGCCTTCAAGTGGTACAGAAATGAGTAGATTGACCTGCAACACAAACATATATATGGTGGAGGTGTAGGTGACAATTGGTGGAGGTGTAGGTGACAATTGGTGAATGTGGAGCCTGCTCGAGCAAGCAAGAGCCTGCTCGAGCCGGAACAGACAAAGACAAATTAGACTAGAAATTAAAAAGAATACTGATACATGGTGAAGTGCACAGTAACAGGTCCTTCTGGCGCCTGACGAAGCTGAGGAAGGCGCCAGAAGGAACCCAGGTTGAGGACCTGGGTACCTGTGACAGTGCTTACAAAACAGAAAAAACAGACACAGATACGGTTCATTGTTCCCTAGGTGGACGATCTCTAGGCGGACGATCCCTGAGTGAGTATCCATGTGTGGCCTCAAATGTCGGTGTCTTTGCTCGGACGAGTAGGTCTCCGGATGTGGGCGGACGTCTCCTTGATACTAAGGGTACAAACGGTAGTTCGTCGTCTCTCATGGCTTCATGTAGTGCTCCATTGGTGATTGAAGGGTGTTGTCGAACTGAGAGCACAGTGGTCCCGGGGGGGAGGAGGGGCTGGCCAGTAGATGGTCTGAGTCTCTGTTCCCTATCCTCGAACTTTACTTCAGCTAAGACTTCCTTCAGCATCTTCATCGGGTAGTTTCTGTTCGAGAACCAAGCAAGTAGCTGGCTGATGGCCTGGGCATAGATCTCAGGGGAGGACGATCTTCTCAAAGTTCTGATCACCTCAGCCTTTACCACGCCTCTCATGTTATTCCGAGGGTGAGCCGAAGAGAAGTGCAGGTAAGTATGTGGGTCGATGGCTTTGGAGTAGGGTCTGATGTCTAGGACTCCCTCGCTGTGGTATCTCACTCCTTTGAAGACCGTGATGTCCAGGAAGTTGATCTTATGAGTTGAGTAGTCCATGGTGAACTCGATGGTGGACATTTGAGAGTTCATGTGTTGAAGTAAGAAGTTTAGTTCTTCTTGGGGGCCAGGGAACAGAGTAAAGATATCATCGATGTAGCGCAGCCACAGCAGAGGCGAAGTGCCTTGCCATCTGGCGAGTGCATCCGTTTCCAGTTTGCCCATAAACAGATTTGCCCAGGTTGGCGCTACAGGGGTTCCCATGGCGATGCCTTTGATTTGCTTGAAGGTCCTGCCAGCAAACTGGAAGGTATTGCCAGACAGAATGATCTTGAGCATCTCCTTCAACATGGTCTTCTTGGGGTAATCTTCCAATACTGGTGGATCCGTTGGAATGGCTTGTTGGAGGGCCATGGCGATTCCTGCTTCGTGGGGAATGGAGGGATAAAGTGCCTTCACGTCCAGGGTGGCCAGGATTAGTGACTTTCTGGCATCTGGAGGGACTTTCAGATGTTCTATGATTCTGATGACTTCGCCCGACGAGGTGACTAGAGACTGGACAGAGCCCAAGAACTCTTTCAGGAGGTTGTTACATAGCTGGGAGAGTTTCTGAGACGGTCCTGAGCAACAGGAGACAATCGGTCTCAGCTTGTGTGGAGTCTTGTGCACCTTCCTCAGCCAGTAGAGTCTCTGGGCGCGTACGTCTTTGAGGTCCGTGGTATATCTGTTCTTCTCAAAAACAGACAGAAGTCTCTTGTTCATATGGCAGTCTTTAATGAGGTCGTTAGCTTCTCTTGCCGTCTCCAGCGATGTGTCCGCATCTAGCTCTACGTAGGTGGTCTTGTCCTCTAGTTCTTTGAGGCCTTCCAGGAGATAGTTCTTGGTATCCTGGATGACAATGCATGTCCCTTTGTCCGCCGGCTTGATCGTGATGCTCCTGTCTTTCCTGAGTCCTGTCAGAGCCTTCTGGTGTTCTGTGGAGAGGTTCTGATAATATGTTCTTTGGCTTGCTGGGTCACCATGTATCAGTATTCTTTTTAATTTCTAGTCTAATTTGTCTTTGTCTGTTCCGGCTCTTTCTTGCTCGAGCAGGCTCCACATTCACCAATTGTCACCTACACCTCCACCAATTGTCACCTACACCTCCACCATATATATGTTTGTGTTGCAGGTCAATCTACTCATTTCTGTACCACTTGAAGGCTCACCAAGCCGAGATTTTATGGTTAAAGAATTATATTATCTTCTGTTAAAAGATATACACTTGGCATGCTCTTGTAGCCTAGCTACTAATGTCTAAAAGCTGTGGCTGCGCTACATCGATGATATCTTTACTCTGTTCCCTGGCCCCCAAGAAGAACTAAACTTCCTACTTCAACACATGAACTCTCAAATGTCCACCATCGAGTTCACCATGGACTACTCAACTCATAAGATCAACTTCCTGGACATCACGGTCTTCAAAGGAGTGAGATACCACAGCGAGGGAGTCCTAGACATCAGACCCTACTCCAAAGCCATCGACCCACATACTTACCTGCACTTCTCTTCGGCTCACCCTCGGAATAACATGAGAGGCGTGGTAAAGGCTGAGGTGATCAGAACTTTGAGAAGATCGTCCTCCCCTGAGATCTATGCCCAGGCCATCAGCCAGCTACTTGCTTGGTTCTCGAACAGAAACTACCCGATGAAGATGCTGAAGGAAGTCTTAGCTGAAGCAAAGTTCGAGGATAGGGAACAGAGACTCAGACCATCTACTGGCCAGCCCCTCCTCCCCCCCGGGACCACTGTGCTCTCAGTTCGACAACACCCTTCAATCACCAATGGAGCACTATATGAAGCCATGAGAGACGACGAACTACCGTTTGTACCCATTAGTATCAAGGAGACGTCCGCCCACATCCGGAGACCTACTCGTCCGAGCAAAGACACCGACATTTGAGGCCACACATGGATACTCACTCAGGGATCGTCCGCCTAGAGATCGTCCACCTAGGGAACAATGAACCGTATCTGTGTCTGTTTTTCTGTTTTGTAAGCACTGTCACAGGTACCCAGGTCCTCAACCTGGGTTCCTTCTGGCGCCTTCCTCAGCTTCGTCAGGCGCCAGAAGGACCTGTTACTGTGCACTTCACCATGTATCAGTATTCTTTTTAATTTCTAGTCTAATGGTCTTTGTCTGTTCCGGCTCGAGCAGGCTCTTGCTTGCTCGAGCAGGCTCCCATTCACCAATGTCACCTACACCTCCACCAATTGTCACCTACACCTCCACCATATATATGTTTGTGTTGCAGGTCAATCTACTCATTTCTGTACCACTTGAAGGCTCACCAAGCCGAGATTTTATGGTTAAAGAATTATATTATCTTCTGTTAAAAGATATACACTTGGCATGCTCTTGTAGCCTAGCTACTAATGTCTAAAAGTTGTCACCTACACCTCCACCAATTGTCACCTACACCTCCACCATATATATGTTTGTGTTGCAGGTCAATCTACTCATTTCTGTACCACTTGAAGGCTCACCAAGCCGAGATTTTATGGTTAAAGAATTATATTATCTTCTGTTAAAAGATATACACTTGGCATGCTCTTGTAGCCTAGCTACTAATGTCTAAAAGCTTTGATTTGAGCCTGCCTTAGCCCGGCCAGGTGATATTTGATGGTGGCTGTCCGCATGCCCTGTTCTGCCAGCGTCACCACTAAGGCAATGGCCTTGTCTTCCGTCACTGGCAGTGGCGCCTCCCCTAGCCTGGTGCACAGTGCCACATACCTGCGCCAGGCGGCCTCGTACCGTCTCGCAGTAGACTCTGCTATACCCTGTGCGAAGTAAACCCGTGCAGCACGCTCCACTCCCTCTCTGACCACACTGCATCCGATGTCGTCAGTAGTTCCAGTAGGTTGGGTGGTATCACCTCCGCATCCTCTCTCACCTCCTGCATTAGAGAATGGGCCAGAGCCACATTGTCCCTAGATAAAGCATCAGCCACTACATTGTCCACCCCTCTGATGTGATCCGCCACCAGCACGAACTCCCCCACGGCCTCCAGATAAGCCAGACACCTCCTGAGATGCATAGTGTGCCTCTCTTTGCACGACCCTGATCTCACCGTCGCAACGACTGCCACGTTGTCGCACCTAGCCTTCACGGTAAGGCCTCTCCATCTATAGCCCCACACTGCAGCTGCGATCACGATCGGCAGCATCTCTTTTGGCATGATGCCCCAGTCGCACACTTCATTGGTCAGGCTCCAGCTCAGCTGGAACCAGCGATCCTCCCAGGCTGCTCCGCAGCCCCATGACCCTGAGGCGTCGGAGACCAGCACGACCTGCGGCTCCTCCGCTTCTACCAGGGCCCTCATCATGGACACCCCGTTCCACTGAAGCCCAAACTGCCTCCACCACTCCAGGTCAGCTCTGGCTGCCACATTCAGCCTCACCCTTCGGTCCAAGCGCTTCACCGTCATGCTGAGGTCTCTCAGCCTTCTGGTAAAGGATCTGCCTGCCCTCACGGCCTTACAGGCATGATCCAGGTGGCCCAATATCGACAACAAGTCCCTCTTGCGACAGGACTTCATCCCTCTCCACTCACCAAGCTTCTTTCGGAGGCCTCTCAGCTTGTCCTCTGGGAGTTTCACTACCATGTTCCTGGAGTCCAGCTCCATCCCCAGGAAGGTGATCACCTCCGCCGGCCCTTCTTCCTTGCCAGGGTCCAGCGGCATCCCTAGCCTCTCACACGAGTCCTTGAATGCCTTCAAGGAGCTCGCACACTCACTCGTGCCTGCACTACCCACCGTCACATAGTCATCCAGATAGTGCTCTAGCCACATAGCCCCTTTCCTCTTGGCAATCCATTCGATAGCGTCGCCTACCGTCGTGAACACTATAGGGGCTGACCGAAGACCAAACGGGAGGGCCCCATCCACAAACACGGACCCTTCCCATTCCATCCCCAAGAGCCACCTGTCTTTGGGGTGAACCGGGATGTTCCGGTAAGCCGCCTTCATATCAGCCTTCGCCATCTGTGCACCGGCACCCAGGTAGATCACTCTCTCCACCACCACGTCCACCGTCGCATAATGCACACTCGCCAGCTCTCTGCTGATGCCGTCATTGACACTGTGGCCCTCCGGGGCTGACAGGTTGACAATGAGGCGCCACCTCCCCGGTTTACCCTTCTTCGGGATGACTGTCAATGGGCTGCACTGCACCCGGCTCTTCCACTCTTCCTTTCCCACTCTCCACACTCTTTTGGCTTTCACCTCCTCGGCCAGGTACTCGCTGACCGCCTCCTTCACTTCGGCCGAGCTATCGCCCCACTTAGTTCGGCTCCTCAGTTGCACGTTCCTCTGCTCGTGCCCGAGCCGGAATCCCTCCTTTATCCCTTTAACTAGGAACTTCACCCACTCCCTGTCTGGGTGCATCTCCAGTTCCTCTTCCCACACTTTCCAGTCGAGAGGGGTCACTATCTCCTCCGTGCCTGGAATCGGCACACTCAGCTCCCCCTCCGACACTCTCTCCAGCTCCAAGAGCTTTTCTCTGAAGCGGTAACCTGTGACAGAGGCAACCATCTGAGTCACTACCAGCTTCCTCCATTCCTACCCCCCCCCACCCCTCCTGTGTCTTACTACATTAACCCGCCTGCCCAGCTAATATCTTTCTACCTCGCCCCAGCTATTGCCCGTCCTAACTACGCCCTTAAATATGTGACAGCGAACGATAAATGATTATTGATAATATTAGGCTTGGAATAAATACAACTCAACTGTGTCTGTGAAGTGTGGATGTCTAGCTAAGTCAATATGATGCATGGTTCGGTGGTACATGTACATCTCTGCCCAACTCATCAGGCCTCCACTCCCTTCGCAGGGGGGGGGTCCCCAGATGACTACACTGCCTTCCCAGTCAGGAAACCGGCTCCCTCTTTTGGGCCCTTGCCTGTTGCACGGCTAGGGCATTGAGTAGCTGGGTGCTCTCCACCACAGGATGAGCAGGTGTGGGCGAACCTGCACTGGAGCCCGAAGACGCACACCCCATTCTGCTTGTTAAAGCGGAAGCAGTGCCCTTGCTGCCTCCTCTCCCTCTTCACGCCAGGTCCATTCATACCCGTCAGTGGTCCTTTCCCACTGGACGCACCAGCGCCCTTGCTTATGCCAGCACCAGCCGGACCTGCAGCCTCCCTCAGAAGGAGAGCCGCATCCACCCTGTCCCACTGGGTATCTCTCTTCCCAGCCGCTGCGAGCCTGAAGCAACGGTCGTACCTGGCCACCCCTTCCCATCTGTACTTCCTGGCCATCTCTACAATAGCCTCTCGATATCCAGCCAGCTGCTTGGCCATCTCAGGCTTCTGGTCAAGCAGGGCCCTTTCAAATAGGGTGAAACAGGTCCCCCACCATGAAATATCTGGGACCTCCCTGGGGCCTTTCCGTCTGGCCTCAGCCGACTGACGCCCTCCTGGTGATCCCTCCTTCTCAGAGAGCTCAGCTCTCCACTCGCCTTCACAACGACCGCCATCGAAGACAGGGAAGTCCGTGAATTCCACGAACTCCCCTTCCCCTATGCGGTCCACCGTCCTCCTTGGCAAGGGGGGGAGACCCTCCACCAGGTACACACTCCCTGGTCTCTTCATCTCCGACTCTCCCCTTGACTCTTTTCCGAACGGGTCACTGAGCAGCCTCCTGAGCAATTCCACTGGCTCACTGCCAGCTTTCCTTGACCCGCACCCCAGGCCACTGTCACGCAGCTCGTTTTCGGAGGGTAGTCCCAACTCTATAGACATGGATCGAACAACTATATAAGCAGTTGACTATCGATCACTCACGTCTCTACCCGCGGGATCTCTACCCTCACCCTTAATCCGGACCTCTGCCACCTGGCAGAACAGGTCCTACTTCCAGGTCGGAGCAAGGCCTCCTACATTTGCCAGCACCGACCCTACTGTTCGCCAGGTCCTCGCCTGAGCGACACCAAGCCATCCCCCATTGGGAGGCTCACTTGGCCCGGTCTAAACCCTACCCGGGTCTTCCCTGCCACTCCAGACCGCTGCCACCTGGCAGACTAGGTCCTATTCTCTCTCGTCAGCCACTCTGGCTGATCTCATATATTTCCCTCATTACCACCTGGATTCCTCCACTTGCTCTGCTCCTGCTACCCGGGACCTTGCCTGGCTAATATGCCACTCCGCTCGGCTCCTGTTATCCGAGGATCATTCTAACTGGACCACTGCCATTTGGCAGACCTGGTCCAAACACCACCCCCAGTGTGACCCTCATTCCCAGGCGTCTCCCCCCTTCCCTAGAGAACTACTCCTATAATGCCCTTCATCTAGCCTCCTACCCATATGTCTCCCCCCTCCCCCTGTGATCTACCGCTTACGCCTAGGCGCTTACTCTCCGTCCTGAGGACTGAGAGCCACTACTGCTGCTCCAGAGGCCCACTGCCTCCACGCCTCCTTCCCCATTCTCCCCTTTCTTAACTACTGTCCACCCTGTAATCTCACTAATCATTGGCCGTGCCTACTCTGCCCACTCTCCACCTGTATTCCCACGGCTCTCAACTATCCTACTTGCTAAACCCACCCCCATTTCTATGCACACTTCTCTCCCTTGCATAGCCCACCGAGCTCATAAGAAAGTCACGCCCGGCCAGGCCGGACGGAGCGAGCATCAGGGACGTCTGCCTATCCTATTCAGGCTATTACCCTACCACTGCCCCTGATATCCCACTACTCGCTCTCCTAATCTCCCGTTATTTCACTCTCTTTGGCCACATCTAATGGTGCCAACTCCTGTCCCACACAAGCTCAACCACCTAGCTCCAATGGAATTCTACTGTATTCTTGCCCCTACTGACTAACTGGTTCCCATACCTTCCTCCGATGCCTTTTGCACCAATTCCTTTTCCTTCCATGGCTGGGTGGCCCACAAGTCCATTAGGGCGTCCAGCTTTTGCCCTTGGCTCTCCACCAACGCCCTCAACTCCGATTCACGCCCGTCACTTCCTTCTCCCATCGAGGAGTCACTGCCAGCAGGCGCCCTAGACTTCCCTTTGTCCTCCTTCCTCCTCTTAGGACGACATTCTGATTCACTGTTCTCGGCGGCGCCCCTTCCGCCGGTCCCAGATTTCCCAAGGCTGCTGGCTGACTCCATTTCTTTTTCTTTCTCCGATTCTGACACGAGGTATATCTCACGTGTCCTTAAGCTCATCCCCGCCCCGCCCACCAGAGCTCATGCCTACGGCATCCCCTACCAGCTTCCCGACTATCCTGTCTTCGCCGGTAACCTCGGTACGCTCCGCTAGACCTGCCGAGAACGCTAAATTTTTCTGGTGCCTCCTCATCAACTTTTTACAGCTCCCATGATAGGTGAGTGAAAGCACCAAAAGTTGTGCAAATAACTTATGAAACTGTTTGTTACTTTCTGGGATAAAGGTTACTAAACTCTTATGGTAACTATATTTCCTTTATGGGCTACTAGTCTATGGCTTTAGTTTAGGGTGAAGATAATATTCATGGTTCAGTGTAAGGATAACTGAACGGATGCTTACCTAACAATGGCTAATAACTGTACTAATCAAGACCAGTATGGTCAAATTTCTGCTTTTTTTGGTTATGTTTTTTTTTTTCTTTTTTAGTGGGTTCAGCATAAATAGTGAATGATTCAGATTAAGCCTTGTTAAATTTCATACTTCAGACCAATAATAGTTTCATTCAAGTTCTCAGTTTAATTTCTATGAGTAACAAGCAAAAAAATAACTTATTTTCACAGGCGAATGCCTGAATTTTAACAGCTTATGTTTGCATGCTGTTAAGCAGTAAAATTGAAGTGGTCAAACTGAAATCACTGTTTAAAGCCCCTAAGAAAAGAAAAGCAGTCTATCAGTTGCTCTCAGTTTCCTAAGCATGATTCATTGACAAAGTAAATAAAAGTTCCAGCATCTAGAGCTACCCATAGGGTTGACTACCAGTTATTGAGGCACAAATGTCATTATGGAATATTTGGCCAATAATGATTACCAACAGTACTTCATGTATTAAGACAGTTTTCCATATAACATAATTGCCCAAAGAAAAACAACGTACTGTATACAATACATACATATAAATATATTGATGTCAAAGTCTCCATTAAATTACACCTGTGAAAGTCTCGCTCACTTTGCTAGCTTAACAAAAACAAAACAATTTCATTCTTATTATTATGATTATTGCACCATTATACAATTTTAATAATAATAATAATAATAATAAAATAATAATAATAATTATAATAGTAATTCTTATTGTTATTATTGTTATATTATATTTGGTTTTCATAGGAACTCAGTGGATGATGCAGTTGAGCCCACAGGGGCAGTAGGAATACTTCATAGACCTGATGAAAGTGATCTCGATACCTCATATGGTGAACAAATGAGTCTAGAACGTTTTCATTTATCCATGAAGACTACATTAGATACAAAATTCACAGAAATTTTTGGCAAGTTTGATGGAATTACTAAGAAAATAGAGTCTATTGAAGTTCGACAAAAAGCTTTGGAAGAAGAGCTTAAAAATTCACCAGTGTCAAGTATTATATCTAGCCCATCCATTTCAACACCTGGTAGACAAAGAAGAACTCCATTAGCTTTACAGGTAGGTGCTATTAGCTAGTTTGTGTTGAGGTCTATTCCATTGTTTGTGTATTGTAGAGTCGTATACGAGAGATTCATAATTCTTTTGATGATGATTTCCAGTTTAACTTAGAAGAACCGTAAGTTTACAGATTATTTATGAAATCATTTGGTGCAATTAGAAAGTGGCACAAAATAATTTGCAGGGTTGCAGATAGTTACATCCTTCAATTTACCATTCCATTGACAAACTAACCACACTCTATTTTGTTGTGGTCCTCCTCAGTTGCCCACAATCTATGAGACAATATTTTTTCTACATGCTTTGTTCTGGTCCAAGTTTTAGATCATACTTTTCCTTCAAGAGAAATGCTTTCTCTGAATTTTGGTGCAAAAGTATAGGATGATATGATTATTGAATATTTTCTGAGAATTATTATCGTGATAACTATAAAAGTTTTCTTTATTTTTAAAAAAATATTAAAAGCCAACTTACTTGATAATAGGTTATCCATATGTGCATTATAATTTGGTATTTTACATGTATGTAATAAGCATACAAATTTAAAGTTAACTGATTGAGTTCTGTTTGTGTTGTTGCAGCATCACAAGCAACCATAACACACAAGTTACTGAGAAGATCGGAGATGCACTTGGGGAATCTGGATTTTCAAAAGATTTAATAAGAAGTAATTATATAGGATGGGTAGATGTTGAGGTAACTTAGATATAAGCCCTCCTGACATGCTGCTAATAAATAAGACTATTAGTTGCACAAGATGTTCTGAATAGAGCACATGTACACACTAGCTCCAGGTGTGGATGTACATGTAGATGTTATGATTAGGTACGTGCCCAGTAGACTGGAATTTTTTTTTGCTATCCCCAAGAGTTCCAGGTCAGGTCAGTTGTGTAGTGGTCTGGGTGAGCTGATAACCTATAGACTAGTGCACTCAGTAGTGGTCAGGTGGGTGTGTGCTGTCACCATACCAGCTGATAATTGTGGTTCTGCTAGTCTTACTGAGAACTGATTCCAGTGACATATCTGCACAACCTAACATGTACAGTGTATAGGTATTTGTTATGATGAACAGTTAGTCTAAAATGAAGTTAGTTATAAAGATCAATCATACCAACCTTAAACTTATCCTTGGAGTGCTATAAAACTGTAAATTATGCATACGCTGTTGATTAGGTGCTAAGATAAACTGTATGTAATGATTGTCATAATTAATTAATGACAAAAAGTTAAAGTTATATTTAATAGATTGCATAGCTGTATATATAATTATATATATATAATATTTATTATATTTACTGGCTCATGAAAATATATTAGCCTGCTCGTGAAATATTTCACCATATCATACTCTAACTCATGTAATAAGTACTGTAGCTATAGCTATATATGCACATATTATTATATGTATGTATGATAGGGCATTTTAAATCTACACATAGACTTACCAAAATATCTTTAAGAAGTACTACCCACTAGAAGCCATGAACATTCCCCTATAACTATTTGTGTTTTTAAGTCTGACTTATAGGCAGTTTTTGCAAAGGAGTAATGACTCACCCACAGGAAGTGACCACTCTAATCATCAAATCTTGCTCAAGATGCAAATTGGTATGTGTCCAGTGGTAAAAATAATCAACAAGTTTTCAGCCGGTCCAGACCACAGCACCTACTTTTGCCTATTGTTTATTCTTTAAACAAAAAGAAATGGAATAATTTGTTTCTTGTCTTCTACGGTTTATTGAACACAATTGGTACAAGCATCCAACTTACCACCGCTACTAACTCGAATAGAAATGGTGCTCCCATAAGTTTTTGCGTTTTAACTGCACCCGCAAAACAATTCAAAGCTGTAAACAATTCAATTTCTAAGGTGATGCGGTAATGGTCGCTAAACCAGAGGATTCTGTTTACCCCTGTAAGTAATTACAGTTGGCTTAGTATTTGTAAAGTAGCTTGTGTTGCTGTGGTTATTCCATTAGGTTATTTTGTCCCCACCCCCACCCCCATTCTTGCGTGTACACAATAATTTTATTCTTTATTATTAATACCAGAGAGTATCACTCATTTGATTGGCCATGGTAATATGGGAGCATACTTCCTTAGCAAATTCTTTTTATTATTATGCATTTCCTGTAGGTCAACAGTCTGAACTAGTTCAGTACACCCTAATGTGAAATCAATATTCATTAAGAGTGTAAAGTGCACATAGTAATTTGACTTTATTAGCAACATAAATGTAATCAAGCTTTAGTAGTTATATCTTTGCATAGTTAATTGCACTTAACTAATTACTACACATTCTTGTCAATTAGCACCTCCTTTTGAAGCTGCATAGAGTAGTAAGCAAGTGTTTGGCACCTAATTCCCAGCTGCAGCAAAATGAAATGGTAATTATTGAACCACATTAGGTCATACTACATTAAAAAAAATCATTCAAGTGAAAAAAATAAAACTAATAATGTGAATACATCATGACTGTAGCCTACCATTTATAGGTGAGTTCACCTCTCAGTTTGCAAAAACTCCGCTTAATTTCAACATACAAAAGGTGGATAATCTAATTGGCGAGCGAGCGTAGCGAGCGAGACATACACTTACAGGGGTAAAAATGAAAAAATCGGGGATGTTTGTTTATTTATTTGTATATATGTTTGGACGTACGTATGTCATTTTGTACTTTGACCCTCGCGTTTTTGTGTTAGTTATGTGGTCGACCCTGTCCCAAATTGCACTAAACAGAATCCTCTGGTTTATCGATCAGTACCCGTATCACCCTAGAAATTGAATTGTTTACCGTTTTGAATTCTTTTGCGGGTGCAGTTAAAACGTGAAAACTTAAGGGACTTTCATTTCTATTCGAGTTAGTGGTGGTGGTAAGTCAATGCGCTCTTTGTCATGGTTATAAGCTGTGCGCAACAGTATTTACTTGAAAATACATTGTCCACTAGACTACCGTGAAGGTAAGTCTGTGTAGGTGCATGTCCAGTTGTGTCAAAGCATTGTGTGTTACAACCACTACTTAGCTAAAGAATATCACAAAGAAAACGTTTAAATAACGTGTATTGTTTTGTTGTTGTTTTTTCCCTTCAATTCAAGCAGTTGCAGAGAGTTGTTACTATGGCACTGAAATCCCTTTACCCTGTATGCTAAATTAAAAAACTGGACCATATTTTCAGTAACTTCAGCGTTAGAAGTCAAAATCATTCATATAAAAATAGTATAGTCTTTAGGCTCGCTCGCCATTTGTGCTCAAGCACATCACTAGTTAAGAACAGTGGGCATATGATGTAATTACATATACTGTAACAATCTGTTTATACATGTATTTGTAGCTCAGCTCATGTATTAATAGAAAATTAATACAGAATGTGGCCAAGACTATTGATGTGTGCAAAAACTCTGTCATAATATACAAGATATAACTAGACTGTTCAATTGCAATATGTGCTAATCAAATGACTATTACTATGATAATAATTGTAGTCATGATGATCGAGGAAGTGATTGTTTTAAACCACAAAAACATGTTTAATATGTTTCTATGAAATGTGTCTGTATACTTTTCAATAAAACTGTTCTTTTTTCTGTGCAGGAGGCTGTAAGACCTATAAGAAGACATTATCGGAGAAGCAAAAGCATCAATCCACGCCAGTTAAGAGGAAGAAGATGTTGCGGTCACTAAAACAGCGAGTAAGTTAATATAATTATTATTAATTTTGAGGAATCAACTATTAGAATATATCTCAAAATTATAGGGGGAGGGCTCCAGCCCTGGGAGCCGCACCCCCTCTTTCCCACCATTATTTATTCTCCATAAAAATTCCAAGTTGTTAATCACATCACTAGGAGGTAACGGCTAGCTTATGCACACATTACTGCTTTGAAAAATACTGTAAGAATATTCTTGGAGGCATAGTCTGACAGTGTTTGTGGTATTTAGTCTAAGAGATTGGTTGACATGCACCACCCAAGATCACAGCATTAAATACAGTATAAGGATTGCACATTTCATCCATAAAACACAATCTTTCTAAGTTTCAAGAGTATTTATAGCTATATTGATAAAACTTTTTTTTCCCATCATAATAACTATGGTATTAGCATATTGCTGCTTTGTATGGGAGCTTGGTGATACAAAAAAATTACTATACAGGTGAAACACAATTACTTGAACAGTAAGATTTCCAAAGCTTCTTGCAATAATTGCTGGCTCCACAGGACAAGAAATACATTGATGTAAATGTAACTGATCTCTCGGGCAATATAAAAGTAACAAGTTTTGATAATTGAATAAAACTATTACAATGTTAACCCTCAGTGTTCTAACTAGCTATTACAGTATCATTTTTATAACAAATCAGGCAAAGTTCGTGCAATGAAATGGTAGATGTAAATGCTTTGTAGTATATGTAACACAAGGGACACTCATCTGCAATGCCAAACTCCAATTCAAACACTCGGTTATAACTTCAAGCATAAGCAAGACTGCCACTGACAGCAAACTAATATTCACTCACATAATTATAGCATGCCGATAGAGGGTGTTAACCAAAAATTGTTGTTCAGAGTATTTATAGTTAGTTCAATGGTTAATTGTCAGTAATCAAACAGAGTGTGACAGAAAAACAGACTGACAGACAGACAGACAGACAAGAAAACTGCTATAACGTTCTTGTGCATGAACAATGAGAGTAAATGATTGTCAAAGTCAGATCTATCATAAATTAAGCTTTTTGTTATATTGTACCACACTTTTAATCTAGTGATTTGCAATAAAGGATTGATAGTATTGTGAGTAGGTTCAGTTTGAATCAATTTAATTCTTGAACTGCTGCCATGAGTCAGTGATGATGCACATGTTTATAACCTAACGTCTCAAAAACACATGACACATGCAATTTTTGTTGTTGTTGCTGCTGCTATTGTGTTGCATCATTGTGGGTTGAGAACTCAGTCCGCAATTCACATTGGTAAAGGGTTTCCATACCATTAAACTAGCATGGCACCCTTAACAATATGGTAAGGGGTTTCAGTGCCATACTATACCTTTATGGTAAAGGGTTTTTTCTAAAGCTTTCACCATTGCTTAAAAAGACTTAACCATTTATATTAGTTCATACCTATCTGTCAAGATTGATTTAGAGCACTCAAGTGGAACACAACTAATTCTATTCCATTGAAAGAAATTCTATTTTCTATGTATGACCACCTCACTTTTAGAGATAACAATAATTTGAAAAGGGTTATCACGTAACCTGAATATGTTTCTTAAAAGTTTACATTTTGACAGTCTAAACTAATACTTTAAACTTAAGCAAGCACTACATTTTCTGAATGACCATCATGCAGCTATTCCTAATTTGAATGTTCTAGAGTAAGCTCTATATTAGTGAGAAAAAATAAAGCAATGATCATGAGAATGAGAGCCTCTCCACTTCTGGAAACCTTCCAGCAACTCAATTTAGCATTCCTAATTAAATTTTACTGGTTATCAATACGTACTTGTGAAAGTAGTGTAGAAGTTAGTGATTATCTTTTAATGTGTTTTATATTTAATAGTCATATGATAGAAGAAGTCGAGTGGTAAAGGGGGAGAAGGAAAGCAAGAGATGGAATGAGTTAACCCCTGAGATGATGTCAGAAGAAGAAAAAAATGAAGACAAGTTTGTGCGCCACCCACCTTCATTTCGTTCGGCTAAGGTCAAACAATTTATTGGAAAGTTAGAGCGCAGGCTTGAAAGAAAGCCAAGTATGAGAGTTCGCCGAGTGGAAGGATCTCCATGATCAGTACCTATTCCAGTTGGTGCAAAAAAGTGGACATTTAAAAGTCCAATCAAAGGAAATTACTCCAGTGAATGCCCAAGATTCAGATATATCTGAAGAACTTTTTTCTGAATGATGTTTATGATGTAGCTATAATATTCTTTCTCTTTCAATTAAAAAAAAAATATGTATTTTTCGATATTAAACTGCTAATATAATTTGATGGCTTAGCTATAAAGATTATATTATGTCAGATAGCAACAGATTAAGCTCATTGTTATACACTTACTATACTGGTCCTTAAAACCGAGTTATAAGTTATCTTATAACAAGCTGATAGTGTTCCTATAAGATAGTATAAACCCATATAAGCTACTTTATAAGCAAGCGTATAGCAGCCTTAAACTAATGTAATAAGCATTGTTATCTGACTATGTAAGGGGTGCTTATAACATGCGTTTGGTACAGTGGGGGATGATGGGTATTGGGGAATGATGGGTATTGGTGGATCATGGGTATTGGGGGATGATGGGTATTGGGGGATGATGGGTATTGGGGAATGATGGGTATTGGGTATGATGGGTATTGGTGGATGTTGGGTAGTATTGGGGGATGATGTGTATTGATGGATGATGGGTATTGGGTGATGATGGGTATTGGGTGATGATGGGTATTGAGGGATGATGGGTATTGGGGGATGATGTGTATTGGGGGATGATTGGTATTGGGTGATGATGGGTATTGGGTGATGATGGGTATTGAGGGATGATGGGTATTGGGGGATGATGGGTATTGGGGGATGATGGTTATTGGGGGTGATGGGTATTGGGGATGATGGGTATTGGGGGATGATGGGTATTGGGGGATGATGGGTATTGATGGATGTTGGGTATTGAGGGATGATGGGTATTGGTGGATGATGGGTATTGATTGATTATGGGTACTGGGGGATGATGGGTATTGGTGGATGATGGGTATTGGGGGATGATGGGTATTGGGGGATGATGGGTATTGGTGGATGATGTATTGGTGGATGATGGGTATTGGGGATGATGGGTATTATGATGGGTATTGGGGATGATGGGTATTTGGTGGGTATTGGTGGATGGGTATTGGGTATTGGGGGATGATGGGTATTGGGGGATGATGGGTATTGGGTGATGATGGGTATTGGGGATGATGGGTATTGGGGGGATGGTATTGGGGGATGATTGGTATTGGGGTGATGATGGGTATTGGGGATGATGGGTATGAGGGTGATGGGTATAGGGGGATGATCGGTATTGGGGGATGATGGGTATTGGGGGGTGATGGGTTATTGGGGATGATGGGTATTAAGGGATGATGGGTATTGGGGGATGATGGGTATTGATGGATGTTGGGTATTGAGGGATGATGGGTATTGGTGGATGATGGGTATTGATGGATGATGGGTACTGGGGGATGATGGGTATTGGTGGATGATGGGTATTGGGGGATGATGGGTATTGGGGGATGATGGGTATTGGTGGATGATGGGTATTGGGGGATGATGGGTATTGGGGGATGATGGGTATTGTGTGGGGATGATGGGTATTGGTGGATGTTGGGTAGTATTGAGGGATGATGGGTATTAGGTGATGATGGGTATTGGGGGATGATGGGTATTGGTGGATGATGGGTATTGGTGGATGATGGGTATTGATGGATGATGGGTATTGATGGATGATGGGTGTTGGGGGATGATGGGTATTGGTGGGTGATGGGTATTGGGGGATGGTGGGTATTGGTGGATGATTGGTATTGGTGGATGATGGGTGTTGGTGGATGATGGGTATTGGTGGATGATGGGTATTGGAGGATGATGGGTATTGGGTGATGATGGGTATTGGGGGATGATGGGTATTGGTGGATGATGTGTATTGGTGGATGATGGGTATTGGGGGATGATGGGTATTGGGTATGATGGGTGTTGGTGGACGATAGGTATTGGGGGATGACGGGTATTGGGGGATGATGGGTATTGGTTGATGATGGGTATTGGGGGATGATGGGTATTGGGGGATGATGGGTATTGGTGGATGATGTGTATTGGTGGATGATGGGTATTGGGGGATAATGGGTATTGGTGAATGATGTGTATTGGTGGATGATGGGTATTGGGGGATGATGGGTATTGGTGGATGATGGGTATTGGGGGATGATGGGTATTGGGGGATGATGGGTATTGGTGGATGATGGGTATTGATGGATTATGGGTATTGGTGGATGTTGGGTAGTATTGAGGGATGATGGGTATTGGGTGATGATGGGTATTGGGGGATGATGGGTATTGGTGGATGATGGGTATTGGTGGATGATGGGTATTGATGGATGATGGGTATTGATGGATGATGGGTGTTGGGGGATGATGGGTATTGGTGGGTGATGGGTATTGGGGGATGATGGGTATTGGTGGATGATTGGTATTGGTGGATGATGGGTGTTGGTGGATGATGGGTATTGGTGGATGACGGGTATTGGTGGATGATGGGTATTGGTGGATGATGGGTATTGGTGGATGGGATGGGGGATGGTTGGTATTGGGGGATGATGGATATTGATGGATGTTTGGTATTGAGGGATGATGGGTATTGGTTGATGATGGGTATTGATGGATTATGGGTACTGGGGAATGATGGGTTTTGGTGGATGATGGGTATTGGGGAATGATGGGTATTGGGGGATGATGGGTATTGGTGGATGATGTGTTTTGGGGGATGATGGGTATTGGGGGATGATGGGTATTGGGGGATGATGGGTATTGGGGGATGATGGGTATTGGTGGATGATGGGTATTGGGGGATGATGGGTATTGGGGGATGATGGGTATTGGTGGATGATGTGTATTGGGGGATGATGGGTATTGGGGGATGATGGGTATTGGGGGATGATGGGTATTGGTGGATGATGGGTATTGGGTATGATGGGTATTGGTGGATGATGGGTATTGGGGGGTGATGGGTATTGGGTGATGATGGGTATTGGGGGATGATGGGTATTGGGTCACGATGGGTATTGGTGGATGATGGGTATTGGGGGATGATGGGTATTGGGGGATGATGGGTATTGGTGGATCATGGGTATTGGGGGATGATGGGTATTGGGGGATGATGGGTATTGGGGGATGTTGGGTATTGGTGGATGATGTGTATTGGGGGATGATGGGTATTGGGGGATGATGGGTATTGGGGGATGATGGGTATTGGTGGATGATGGGTATTGATGGATTATGGGTATTGGTGGATGTTGGGTAGTATTGGGGGATGATGTGTATTGATGGATGATGGGTATTTGGTGATGATGGGTATTGGGTGATGATGGGTATTGAGGGATGATGGGTATTGGGGGATGATGTGTATTGGG